>ENA-ORRE01000001-ORRE01000001.1-human-gut-metagenome-genome-assembly--contig:-NODE-1-length-230052-cov-20.374570_pt1 | contig 230052 bp, 216 predicted proteins | sample MGYA00242171_ERZ509126 | MGnify/ENA primary metagenome ERZ509126 (study PRJEB26280, sample SAMEA2338648) | human gut metagenome | biome: human gut; feature: human-associated habitat; material: faeces... | reverse complement strand
GTAATTGTACAAAAAAATTTTCCACTTTTTGTACAAAAGTATGTTGACATTTACATGTAAAAACAGATCCCTTCCTCAAAATGCAAGTTAGGCTGTTGGCTGCTGGGGAATTACAGGTGAAATCAAAAACAACAAAAGGCCTTGTATTCTTTTTGGAGATTTGCCAAATGCAGGGCAACACGCTGTAGTAGTGTATGGTTATAATGAGTACGAAAACTCTGGATACTATACTTAGCAACTTAACAGGCGTATGAAAAATTGCACAAAATATCTTAAATTTATGCAAAGTAGCTATTGCAACTTGCCGACATATGTGGTACACAACAGTTAAGAAGAAATTTTTTTTAGGAGGTGAGTCCAATGGTGTTTGTTTATAATTATTCATGTTTCGGTGAAGGGCGGTTTACATCATATGATCTTCTATTAAATAGCGTAAGGTTTCATTTGATTTTTAACAGATAGAGCGCATAAGCCGAACGACAATCGGTTTATGCACTTTTGTTTTTTTTGAGCGCTCAATAAAGGAGGTATTTATATGAAACGATTCTTGATTTTGGTTGGGGGTTTTGCATTGAGTTGCTGTTTTGTTTTCTCCGGTTGTTCTAATCATTCTGCAAACACTTCGGATGTGGATGTGGCAAAAGGCATGGGGATTTCGTCGCCGGACGATATTATTTCTTCACCTGTTGATCCTGTGAAATCGGCTGAAGAACAGCCAACCATACAACCGGATTTCCCCAAAGAGGAGGCAGACAAAAAAGAAGTGGCAGATAATAAATCAGCAATTGCAAATGATGTGCGTTCTGAGCAAGCATCAGATACTCCGGCGACATCCAATAGTCTTGTCATCTCAGCATTTCGTTCACTATGGAAAGAGAAAGGAGATCAGACTTCTGTATCTCTGTCCGAACAAAATGTGAAATTGCTGGGTACGATTAGTACAAAATTCGAATTGTATGAAATCATTCCGGAAAATGCAAGCGGCGATTCAATTATGACTTATCAGACATATCAAGGATATACGATTGTGTCCGGTACACGCTATCAGCCTTCAGCATTTGCTTTATATCTTTTTGATAAAGATAAGAATGTTTTGTACACCATAGAAGACGGCGCACAGCTTGTTGATTTCTCGGCTGTCTACAATTTGTTGCCAAACAACATGAAAAAACAATGAAAAGGAGTGTAAGGTATGAAACGAATCCGATTTATTAGCACTATTCTCGCTCTCTCAATTGCTATTGTTCCGTTCACATTGGGTGCATCTGCACAAGCATTGCCCATCAGCAATGCTGACACAATCTCCAGCTGGTTGATGAGTGTTATGGAACAGAAAAGTTCTGATTCTTCTGCGAAAATACCTGTTCAGATACAGCTAAAGGATACTGTCGATTAGGTATCTGTTGAGAAACAAGCTATGGATATGTCCAATATTTCTGAGCAGGAAATTGCTTATGTCGAATTGGATGCAAGTGTATTTGTTGCAGAAAATTATTCTGTTGATGCAAATGTGATCACACCTTTCGCAGTAAAGCAAAATTCCGATTTTAATATAGACGCCACTCTTGACAAGGCACAAATAGAAGTTAAGTATGAAGAGTATCGTCAGATTAGAATTGATGAAATATGCGATGAGGTGGCGGATATTAACCAGTCATTTTTGCAAAAATATAATATCCAAGCTGAAAGTGTCTCCCTTTCTTTACCTGACATTAATCTCGTCTACTTAACAGCAGAAGAAATCGAAAATATTTCAAAAGACAATTCGGTTGAAAGAATTGATATTGTCGATATTTACGAAACATATTCATGCGGATATAGTCTTTCTTCTGCAGATTCTTGTATTCGTTCTAACACCAGTAGAAACAATGGTTATGATGGTACAGGTGTCAAAATTGGTGTTGTGGAACATGGTTGGGCAAATCGAAATCTGATTGGCTCTAAACTCACAAATGTTGGAGGTCCAACAACAGGCACAGATGATCATGCGACATTTGTTGCCGGAGAAATTCACACATTAGTTCCGGGAGCAAATATCTACTTGATTAAGTCAGCTTCGAACACTACTGTTGCTGATTTGGACGCATTGGAACGGCTTATGACGGTAAATAAGGTTCAAGTCATCAATATGTCACTCGGCTTTAACAGCTATGGACAGTATAACGATGCCTCTCGCAGACTGGATCGATTAGTAAGACAGAACAAAGTGACCGTTGTCGTTGCCGCTGGTAATAACAACACTTATGTTAGTGGGTATGGAGTTGCAAATAATGTTATTACTGTTGGCTCAGTAAATCACCGTGGATATACTACTGCGTCCTCGTCCACATATACCTTCTCATCTTTTTCGGATTATGCAGAAGCTTCTGGAGTGATTAATAAGCCTGATGTTTGTGCCCCAGGTGAAAATCTGAATTTATACGGTTACACCGGTTGGAGTGGAACAAGCATGGCAACACCACTTATCACGGGCATTGTTGCACAAATGATAGATCGTAATTCTGGAATGAGTGATAAACCACAAATACTCAAAGCTGCGGTCATGGCAAGTTGTTACTTTAATGCAAGAACTGGTTTCACAAATAACATTTCAAATAAGGAAGGTGCCGGCGTTGTAGATGCTAATTTTACATACAGAGTGGCTCAAAATGGACGCAGATGGCATTTCGATTTTACCCCAAGTAGTGCATCTTCACAAACGCATTCAATCTATGCGGATTATACCAGCAAAGCATTTCGAATTAGTATTGCATGGGAAGGTGAGATAGTTAACAACACCAACAAAGTAACAGATTATGATCTCTATATTTACAAGGGAAATACTTTAGTGGCGTCCAGCACTGGAGTCCGGAACAATGAAGTGATTATTATTCCGGCCTCGAAAATTGCTCAATATGGCGCAGGATATTATACTGCAAAAATCGTTAGATATGGCACGGCTAAAACATCGTCTGACCGTGTTGGACTGGCTTGGGAGCAGTAAAGTTGATTTTTCATAATCAGCAATAATACCTCTACCGTAGCTTTGTGTTACTTTAAGTGAAGCCAATAACAAAGCACACAGCCCGCTGATTTATTGTCAGCGGGCTGCGTGTCTCTCAATCGGTTGTTTTTCAAAAGTGTCCTTGTGAAAGACAGTATTTAAGCGGGCTTTCAGGCTTTTTAAAACTTTTGAAAAAAATTTAAAAAAAAGTGTTGACATTATGGGGGTTATACCCTATAATAACACTTGCGTCTGACAGAGACGACAAGCACAACAGAATACCGGGGTGTGGCTCAGCTTGGCTAGAGCGCTTGATTTGGGATCAAGAGGTCGCAGGTTCGAATCCTGTCACCCCGACTTTGCGGGTGTAGTTCAATGGTAGAACACTAGCCTTCCAAGCTAGATACGTGGGTTCGATTCCCATCACCCGCTTAATATTCGCTTTTATGTGAATATGATGTGTGTCCGTAGCTCAGCTGGATAGAGCAACGGCCTTCTAAGCCGTGGGTCGGGGGTTCGAATCCCTTCGGGCACATTCGCTTTGCGAGTACGCTGATACAATGGGCGTTTACATTATGGTGGGTATAGCGCAGTTGGTTAGCGCGCCAGATTGTGGCTCTGGAGGTCAAGGGTTCGAATCCCTTTATCCACCCTTTTTAATCCATTGGGCTATCGCCAAGCGGTAAGGCACAGCACTTTGACTGCTGCATACGTTGGTTCGAATCCAACTAGCCCAGTTAAGGTCAACAATAATTTAATATGGGCCATTAGCTCAGGTGGTAGAGCACTTGACTTTTAATCAAGTTGTCCGGGGTTCGAGTCCCCGATGGCTCACTAAGTTAGAGGATTGCATTACGATGCAGTCCTTTTTTATTTTACTTTGTAGTAAATTTCTTATGCAAAAATCGTAAATCTCTACCCAAACAGCGAAAAAAACGGCCGAAAAGGTAGAGAATCCTATGATATATCATTTGCAATTCACTAATAGTAATACCATTTATGCACGAAATCGTACCATTTATGCAAAGGGGGTTTTTGTGCATTAATGATTATGTTAGAATACAAGCGACCGGTCAAATATAAAAATAAATTTAAATGGAGGTAATTTATCATGAAAAAAAGAATATTGGCAGCATTGGCTGCTGTAGGTTTATTATTATGTGGATGTAGTGGGAAAAACAACAATGACAATAATACAAACAAAGATATAGATAATAATGTTGACAATAATATAAATTATATTGTGGGAGACTATGACTTTAGCTATAACGAAAAGACTGATTCACCCATTGGATATGAATGGGGATATATGAGTGAATCACATGACGGTTACTATGTTTCGCTACAAAATAACCTTAAATTTTTAGATAGTAAGCTTGAAAATTGTGTTCCGCTTTGCAGTAATCCTGATTGTACCCATAATACTGAAGAATGTGTATCATATTTTTATAGGAATGATATATCATTAGTTTCACAAGTTTATTATTACGATGGATATATATATGAGGTAGGAAAGGAAACAGTTGAAAATAAAGGATGTGACACTAATTTATACAGATTGAAAGATGACGGAACATCATTTGAAAAGTATATGACATTGTACAGACTGGAGGCAGGCGACGGTGAAGTTACACCATATCCGGAAGTATGCATACACAGAGGATATGTGTATTATGTGATTCCATTCCAAAGTACAATGAAACTTCAGAGAATGAAACTGGGAAGTAAGGAAGCAGAGACTGTGTATGAGATGACAGGAGACAGACAGAATCTGTACAGAATAAAAGCCTATGGAAATCATATTTTCTTTCAGGCAGGCAATTTCTTGGCAGATAATATTGATATAAATGCCAGTATTTTTTCGTATGACATTGATACCGGTAAGGTTGAAAAAGTAGTGGAAAATGCGGTTTCCTACTATGGGATAGGCATTAACAGGCTATATTACAGTCTGGATGGCGGTGTACAGGTGTATGATTTTGAGAAGAAAACATCTGAAGAGTTTATTGGTAAGATTTACGAAGAACAGAGTATGCTTGTATCCGATAAATATGTAACGGTATATGATAAAAGTAATATGCAGGTATATGATTTTACGGGCAAAAAGGTGTATGAAAGAAATCTGGATAAAGATAATATCAGCAGTATATATGGAATAGACGGAGATACTGTTTTTGTATATATTTACAAGAAGGGAGAACCGGGAATTAAAGGAATAAAAGGACTAGGATATTTTAAGATAGCTTCTGATGACACGTTTGTACCGATAGAAGTTTACGAGACAGAGAATTGATATGGAATTTAAGAAAGTAATTATTTATAAAAAAATATTTGCAGGAATAGCCTTTTTATGTATTTTACAGTTGCTGTTTTTTGCATATATCAATAGGAATTACGTCAAAACTGTACATGATGAAAATTATGCCCTGAATTATTCGGATTATGTTGGAGAAGTGGTAAAAAAAGCAGAAAGTATGTCCAAAGTAAGCATATTTTATAAAGCGGATTCGTTTTCAAAGGCGAATATTGAAAAGACTTTGAAAGACTATAAGAAACTGCAGGATGTAAAGATTGCTTCCTTTGATGACAATTTTATGACTGCTCATTTCCAATATAAGGAACTTTTTGGATTTGTACTTATTGCAGGAATTTTGGTGGTATTTGTATACAAACCCGAAAAGGAAAAGGGCATAAAAGGACTTTTATATGCGACAAAAAATGGGCGGGGCGTGATGGCAGCCAGACGCCTGACAGCTATTCTCTTATGGGATGCTTTAATTGTCATGGCATTTTATGGGGCTAATCTTATATGCAGCGGAATAATATTAAAAGGTAATGTGTTTACAAGTTTTACATATCCTATACAATCAATAGAAATATTTAAAAACTGGACGGCAACAGATACGATAGGAATCTTTTTGCTGAAATATTATGTATATAGAGTATTTATTCTATTTGCAATATCTGCAATATTGTATATGTTGTTTACTATTTTTAATAATGAAATTATTCCTCTGGGGATTGCTGCCATTATAGGTGGAATCCAGTATGGAATGACGAGACTCACTAATGATAATACGGCATGTAATATTTTGAAATATTGTAATTTGTACTGTCTCGCATCGAGCAATACATTTTTTACCAGGTACAAAAATATTAATGTGTTTAATAAGGCTGTCGGTAAAAATGTAATGATGGCAGGATTTGTGGGCATTAACATTGCTATAGCCTCATTAACGGGCATACTGGTAAGCCATTGCAAAAGAACTTACGTTAAAGGTTTAAAAATAAATATCCTTGGTAAGACAATAGGTAATATAAGAAATTCGGTCCAGTTAAAAATTCCTGAAACATATAAAATAATGTGGATAGAAAAAGGATTAATCATACTGGCTGTGCTTGCTTTTGTTGTTATAAGAAGCACATATTTTGGAGTCAATGAAAAAAACAGGGCAAAGGATATGTATTTTGCATTTATGGACAAGTATGAAGGTGTTCCGGGATATGATTCGGCAAAAGAAATCGATGATTTAAGGAATACACTTGACGAAGTGGATGCACAGTATCAAAGAGTTGAAGAAGCCCATAGTAAAGGCCTTGTCAGTGATTCGGAATATATAAATATGCAGCTTGTTATGCAGACATATATGGAAGATAAAATGTTTTTGCAGGAAATAGAAAGCCAGACAGATTATCTTAAAGAAAATACAAAAAATGGATGGTATGTCAATAAATACAAATATGGCAGACTGTTTAAAAATGATAATACCATGGTAAACCTTGTGACGTTTGTGGCTGTTGTATTGTTGTGCAGCGGTATCTTTTACTATGAACGAAAAAAAGGCATGAATGGACTCCTGAGGCAGTGCATTAACGGTAGAGAGAAGCTTTTTAACAAAAAGATGAGATATGCCGTTCTGACGGCGTCAGCCGTAGGAATTTTTGAAATAATACTTGAAGTAAGTTCTGCTATACACGGATATGGAGCGATTGTTATGAAAGCCCCTGTACAGAGCCTTGAGACGTTCTGGTTTGTAAAATGGAATTGCAGTATTGGTATGTTTTACATATTCGTGTGCCTTATGAGAATAGCAATAACTGTGATGATTGCAATGGTAGCTGCTTCGCTGTCAGTTATTACAAGCCAGACAATTTCGTTTATGTTTGCCTTTATTCTTTGTATACCATCATTATTGTACCTTATCGGGATTAATTTTATGGAAAAATTATCAATAATTGATGTAATGTCGGTCTCTCCGTATATTGTCAGACATGGCAGTGTAAATGCAATAATATATGCTATGGTATTTTTAACGGCTGCAACAGCTTCGGTGTATCATATTGCTTATAGGAAATGGTGTAAATGATGAAAAATGAATTAGAAATTATCAACTTAAATAAACAGTTCAAGGACGTTAAGGCGTTAAACAATATAAATTATACTTTTCATAATGGAATATATGGTTTGTTAGGACCTAACGGTGCCGGTAAAAGCACGTTAATTAATGCAATTACAGATAACATAAAGAGAGATTCCGGAAGTATTCTCTGGAATGGAAATGAAATTCTCAGACTGGGAAAGAAATACAGAAATGAACTGGGGTATATGCCACAGCAGCAGGGTTATTATGGTGAATTTACGGCCTATGCTTTTATGATGTATCTTGCCGGATTAAAAGGACTTGATAAAAAAGAGGCAAAAACCAGAACGGAAGAACTTCTTAATGAAGTAAATATGTATGAATTCCGCAATAAAACATTGGAAAAGATGTCAGGAGGAATGAAACAGAGAGTTTTACTGGCACAATCACTTCTTAACAATCCAAGTCTGTTAGTTCTTGACGAACCGACAGCAGGGGTTGATCCGCAGGAAAGAGTTAATATAAGAAATTATATCCATAGTATTGCAAAAGACAGAATTGTCCTAATATCCACACATATTATTTCAGATATAGAAATGATAGCCAATGAAATTATTATTATGAACCACGGAAAGTTCCTTTGTACCCTTGATGATGAAGAAAATGTTGAAGATGCATATCTTAAATGGATTGGAGACAAAAAGATATAATCCACAAAAATACAATTTTTGCACAATCTGTAGCGAATTTTTCCTTTTCATTAGAAGAAAAATAAATTACAATGTGTATTACAAAAGTTAGAAAGGGTGGTAGTTTATATGAAAACTAAAACAGCAAATGTAGTTAAGAAACTTCTTGACGTTGTCCTCAGGAACGAGGTGGTGACTGTTTCATCACCTATTACATATCAGGAAAAGACACCTGATAATTTGTACGAAAGAGTTGTAGAACGTGAAAAAAGGGAAAATCACTGATTGGCTTATAAAGAGTAATGTAATACAGGCAGAAGACAGAGATTTGTACGATTATGCCTGTAGAAGCCTTGTCTTTCTGTTTGCACCGTTTGTAATTGCACTTGTTGTGGGAATGGTGTTCAGGATGGTGGCAGAGGCTTTACTTATGGCAGTTCCCTATGTAGTCCTCCGCAGTTTCTGCGGAGGATTTCACTTGAAAAGTATTAAATTGTGTCTTGTGGTTTCTACATTGTCATATCTTGCAATATTCTCAATCGGCGTTTTTGTATCATGCGATATATTTTATTATGTTACAGCAGTTATAAGCGCTGTATCCATTGATGCGTTGAGTCCAATTGTATCTCCTGATAAGAAGATAGACTCCGGCAGAATTATACATTTTAAATTAACAGCAATTATTTTGTCCACGATTATTTTAATTGTGGTATTTGTACTTTTTATCATGCATATAGGGTATTTTTCAAGGTTTCTTACGTTGGGAATGTTACTTACTGCATCGTTACAATGGCCGTGTATAGGAGGCTCACATATTATTGACTGATTTACTAAAAAAATGTATAATTATTTAGTAATTTTTGGGATAATTAACGATTAAGGATAAAGTAATAATGGACGTAATTATAATGTCATATTTCCTGGAGGCTTTTGTAACGGTTATATTTGCAAGGTGTATGTATATACCAAGGTTTAAGCTTCCGATTCGTATATTGATATATATTGTATTATACGGGTGTGCCGCACTTACCCATTCGGATAATTCCATGCTTAACGCATTTGCGGATGTTATGGCAGGGGTACTTGTATTAGGGTTTGCATATTCCGGTGATCCGGCAGACTCTTTTTTTAACGCTACAGTACTTGTTGCCGTTAATTTCTTGTGTGAACTGGAAATTGTTAATATAATTAATTACTTTCATACAGGCTTTTTGAACGAAGTGTATAGCAGTAATCTGAAATTTTTAATGCTTCTGGCAAGAGCTGTTCTCTTTTTGGTTGCAATGGTAATTGTATATTTCCAGAAAAAGAGGAAACAGTCTGAAAAAGTCGAAATAGAAGGATTTCTTGCGACCGGAATTGTGTTATGTATATTGGTATTATATGCGGCTCTTACCAAGGTTTTGATGATAATTCCTGATATTGATAATGGAGGCTTGCTGGTCTTTATTGCACTGTTGATTTCTTCGATAGTGTTGATTCTTACCATGTCATTGCTCTCATTGGCAAATAAGAGGAATGAAGAGCTCAGAATGGCACAGCTTGCAATTCAGAAACGTGAGGGCGATGAAGTGCTTTTAAAAACTGCTTCGGAAAAGGACGAGAAGATGAGAATTCTCATCCATGATATGAAAAAGCATTTTCAGACGCTTAAGCTTATGAATGAATACGGTGAAGTGGACAAGGTTAATAAATATCTGGATAACCTGTTGGAAGATTCGGATGTGAAGTCCGTAGAGGATATTTCCAACAATACTTTTCTGGGTGCGATTCTTTACAGATATACATTAAAGGCCAAAGAAAAGAATATAAGAATGAATTGCGATATAAGGGATAAGTGCATTGAGGGCATTGATGAAATGACCATTACTACGATACTATATAACCTGCTTGATAACGCAATAGAGAATTGTGGAGGCGAGTCTCCTTTTATAAATATATCTATTCAGAAAAAAAATGACAGTTATGTTAATATAAATATATTGAACAGAAGCATAAAGAAACCTGTCCAGAATAAATATGGGGACTTTATTTCAGACAAACCGGATAAAACAATGCATGGTCTTGGGCTTAAGAGTATTAAGAGTACGATTAAGAAAAACGGCGGAGAATTTTCAGCTTATTATAGTCCTGAAGATAAGGTCTTTCATGCAGTTGTAATATTGTATGTGGAGAAATAATATGAGAGTAATAATATGTGATGATGACGAATACATAAGACAGAGATTACATGATAATATCAGACTGGCTTTCAAAAGCATGAGAAAAAGCGGTTATCAGGGATTGCTGGAATGTGACGAATATGACAACGGAAAAGATTTGTTAGAAGATGAAGGTGAAAAGGATCTTGTTTTTCTTGATATAGAAATGCCGGGAGCTGATGGTATTAGTGTCGGCAGAGCATTAAAGCAGGCTGATTCCGATGTGCTTATAGCATATATAACGTCACATACTGAATTTCTGGATGATGCGATGAGCTTTTGTGTATTCAGATATATATCTAAACCATTGAATCAGGAACGTATTGTAAGATGTATATGTGATGCATTTAATATTCTGTGTAAGAGAAGAATTAATGTTGTAATTGATGAGGGTAATTGTATGTACCGCAAAGTCAATACATATAATATCGTCATGGTTGAGAAAGATTCAAGAAGATTGAAATTATATATGAAGAATGGTGAAGTAATAAGGGTTATGGGAACAATCAATGATTTTTTGACAGGTCTTAATCCGCTTATATTTGTAATGTGCCATCGGAGTTTCATAATCAATCTTAAGTATGTATCAAGGATTGACAAAAACACAGTGTATCTTTGCGGTGATAAATACGTAGCATATTTATCAAGAAACAGATATACAAGTATTAAAGAGGCATTTATAAATTATGTGGAAAAATCCATATGATGTTACTATAGTAAAATATTTTTAGAAACGAGGTAGATGAAATGATAGTTTCGGATAGTGTTAAATATATAGGCGTTGATGATACTGACATAGATTTGTTTGAGAGCCAGTATCCGGTACCTGATGGTGTTTCATATAATTCCTACGTAATTTTAGATGATAAAATTGCAGTTATGGATACTGTTGATGAAAGAAAGACAGATGAGTGGTTTAGTAATCTTACAGAAGTTCTTGAAGACAGACAACCGGACTACCTTGTGATATCACATCTGGAACCTGATCATTCGTCCAATATTGAAAGACTTGCAGTCAGATATCCGGATATGAAGCTTGTAGGCAATGCCAAGACATTTCAGATGCTTCCCCAGTTTTTTGACATGGATTTTTCAGAAAGAAGCATTGTAGTAAAAGAAGGAGAAGAACTTTCACTGGGAACACATAAATTAGTCTTTTACATGGCACCGATGGTTCACTGGCCTGAGGTAATGGTCACATACGAAGCAACCGAGAAAATTCTATTTTCGGCTGATGGTTTCGGCAAATTCGGAGCGATAGAACTTACCAAGGATAAAGACTGGGCTTGTGAAGCAAGAAGATATTATTTTAACATAGTAGGCAAATACGGCGGACCTGTACAGCAGCTCTTAAAAAAAGCAGCAGGACTTGATATAAATATGATATGCCCGCTTCACGGACCTGTACTTAAAGATAATCTTGGATATTACATAGGACTTTATGATACATGGAGTAAATATGAACCTGAAAATAAAGGCGTATTGATAGCTTATGCGTCCATTCATGGTAATACGGCTAAGGCTGCATATGAACTTGCCGATATGCTTAAAAAAGCAGGTGAAGATAAGGTTGTAGTAAGTGATTTATCAAGAGAAGATATGGCAGAAGTAATTGAAGATGCTTTCAGATATGACAGAATGATTCTTTGTGCCGCAAGTTATGACGGAGGGGTGTTCCCTTGCATGCAGGATTTCCTTTTACACCTGCAGTCAAGGGCTTATCAGAACAGAACTGTGGGAATGGTTGAGAACGGTTCCTGGGCACCATGCGCGGCAAGAGTGATGAGAAACATTGTTGATACCTTCAAAAATATTACAGTGGTTGAACCTGTTGTAACGATTAAGTCCACAGTTAAGGAAAGCGATAAAGCGGCACTTTCAAGTCTTGCGCAGGCAATATATGAAGCTGCTGATAAAACAGTTGAATAAAATAATAAAAAAGGATATAATCATAGGAGCAGTCAATAAATGCTGCGGGCGGATATGGCGGAATTGGCAGACGCGCTAGATTTAGGTTCTAGTGGGAACACCCGTGCAGGTTCAACTCCTGTTATCCGCATTTTTAAGAGTACCGGAAATGGGATTTCCCGGTACTTTTTTTGTAAATGTAAACGGAGGGCATATTATGGATTATACTGACGTTATAATTATAAAAGGTCCGGTGGAAACACTGTCTTTTTTTTCGGAGAGGCTGGCGGAGACATTTTATACGGAATTAAATAAAAACGTAATTGCATGGGATATGAAAAAACCTCTTGAGAGCAGGCACTTTATTGAAAACATAAGGGAAAAGGCTGTACTTATAACTTTTAATTTTATCGGACTAAGCGGGGAGAGCCAGTTTATGGCTGAGGGAACAGATGGTAAAGAGACTTCTGTCTGGGATTATTATGGTATTAAAAAAGTCTGCATCATGGTTGACCATCCTCTTTATTACAGGGACCAGCTGGAAATGATTAATGATTGTATGCTGTATTGTATTGACAGGCAGCATGTGGATTTTATAAGAAGATATTATCCCGGTAAGAAGGTTGATTTTTTACCTCTTGCGGGAACTTCTCTTGGCGAAGGTGGACAAAAAAGGGATATTGATGTATTTTTCGCGGGAAATTATGTGAATATCAAACCGCTTGAAGACAGAATAAATATGCTGGATAAGGACAACAGGGAATTTTGTTATTCAATGATTGAGGATTTAAAGACCAATACAGGCAAAGGAATAGATGAAGTAATTGAGGAACATGTAAGAGCTGATATACCTGATATTACAAGAGAAGATATGCTTATGGTTACCAATAAGATGATGGTAATTGACTTGTATATAAGGTCATATTTCAGGCAAAAGATTATATGTAATCTTGCGGAAAATGGAATTAAGGTACATATTATCGGGAAGGGCTGGGAAAAAGCCGGATGTAAGAAACATGAAAATCTGGTTCTGCTAGGACAAAGGGATTCTTTGGAATGCCTCAGATATATGAAAAGAAGCAAAGTATCGGTAAATATTATGCCTTGGTTTAAAGACGGTGTCCATGACAGATTTTTTAATGGCATGGCACAGGGCTCAGTTGTGGTATCTGACAGTTCCCTCTATATAGATGAGATAGCAAAAGATGGTGTAGAATATCTAAGATTCAGTCTTGATGATATGCAGGAGATTCCTGACATAGTAAACAGTGCAGTACATAGGGAAGACATTGCAAAACGGGGGCATATGCTTGTATGCAGCGGCCATCTGTGGAGACACAGGGCAGTGGAAATTGATAATAATCTTAAAAAATATCATTGACAATACAGGTGCCCTATGGTAATTTATAAGAAATAAATTGAACACTTTAAACCGTTGAAGTGGAGATAACGTTAATTGTTGCACACACAGAGAGCCTGGGATGGTGAGAGCCGGGTTGAACGCAGATTATCAAATGGACCACTGAGGGCATAGTGAACAGCTAAGGGCTTAGTATTCTATGACGTAGGGCATACGTTAGTTGCCTGGGATATGTTGGTATCTCGAAGAGAGCACATTTTATGTGAATCAAGGTGGCACCGCGGATTGGATATTCGCCCTTGACAATATTAATGATATTGTCAGGGGCTTTTTTATTGCTTCCTGACAGGAAAGAGAGGAAAATATGTATCCGACACCGGAGGAAGCTAAGAAAATTATTGCAACAGGCGATTATAAGAGAATTCCTGTAACCATGGAACTTAATTCCGATATGGTAACACCTGTTATGGCAGTGAAAAGACTTAAGAAAGTAAGCCATCACTGTTTTATGTTAGAAAGCGCTGAGGCAGATAAGAAGTGGGGAAGATATACTTTTTTAGGATTCGACCCTACACTTGAACTTACCTGTCAGGATGGAGTTTTAAAAATAAAAAGCGGATTTGAGATTACCGAAAAAGTGACCCATCCGATGGAATATATAAGAAAAATCATCAAAGACAATAAAACACCTGTACTTGAAGGCCTTCCACCTTTTGCAGGCGGACTGGTAGGATATTTTTCTTACGATTATATAAAATACAGCGAGCCTTCGTTAAAGTTAAGCGCTAAGGACGAGGAATCCTTTAAGGACGTTGACCTTATGCTTTTTGACAAAATAATATGTTTTGATAATTACAGACAGAAAATAATACTGATTGTGAATGTCAGAACAGAGAATTTTGACACCTCTTATAATAAAGGGGTAATGGAACTTGAAAATATGAAGAAACTGCTGCTTGAGGGTGAAATGGAAGAAAACAGACCATTGCAGCTTAAAAGTGATTTCAGGTATCTTTTTGACAAAGAACAGTATTGTGAAATGGTCAAGAAGGGCAAAAGACATATTTTTGAAGGTGACATATTCCAGATTGTCCTTTCAAACAGGGTTGAGGCAGATATTGAAGGAAGTCTTTTTGACACTTACAGGGTACTAAGAACCACCAACCCATCGCCTTATATGTTTTATTTTTCAAGTGATGATGTGGAAATCGCAGGTGCGTCACCGGAGACCCTTGTAAAACTTGAAAACGGAGAGCTTCATACTTTTCCTCTTGCAGGAACAAGAAAAAGAGGGGCGGATACAGAAGAAGATTTAAGACTTGAAAAAGAACTTCTGCAGGACGAAAAAGAACTTGCCGAACACAATATGCTTGTTGATCTGGGAAGAAACGATATAGGCAGAATAAGCAGAATCGGTTCTGTTGAAGTTGAAAGATATATGGAGATACAAAGATACTCCCATGTAATGCACATCGGTTCAACGGTAAGAGGTATCATAAGAGACGATATGGATGCTTTAAATGCAGTGGATTCAATACTGCCTGCGGGAACGCTTTCCGGGGCACCGAAACTTAAGGCCTGCGAGCTTATATGTGAGCTTGAAAATAATAAAAGAGGAATTTATGGCGGTGCCATAGGTTACATAGATTTCACAGGAAATCTTGATACATGTATTGCGATAAGACTGGCATTTGCCAAAAACGGAAAAGTGTTTGTAAGGTCGGGAGCAGGAATTGTTGCCGATTCGGTTCCCGAAAATGAATTTGAAGAATGCATTAATAAAGCTAAGGCTGTAATGAATGCTTTAAAAGAAGCAGAGGGAGGAATTGACAATGATATTACTTGTAGATAATTATGACAGCTTTTCCTATAATTTATACCAGCTTACAGGCGAGATTGAACCTGATATAAAGGTTATAAGAAATGATGAAATGACTGTAAAAGAAATTAAATTATTAAATCCCGATTTAATAATTATATCGCCGGGACCGGGAAGACCTGAAAATGCCGGAATATGTATAGATATTATTAAATATTTTGCAGGCAGAATACCAATTCTTGGCGTATGCCTCGGACATCAGGCAATATGCAAAGCCTTCGGTGCAACGGTATCTTATGCAAAAGAACTTATGCACGGTAAAACTTCCGTTATAAATGCAGATACGGATTCGGTGATTTTTAAAGGACTTGATAATAAAATATCTGTTGCAAGATATCATTCTTTAGCGGCCGTTAAAGAAACCCTGCCTGACTGCCTTAAGATAACGGCAGAAACGGATGACGGAGAGATAATGGCGGTAGAGCATAAAGAGTATCCGGTATACGGCTTGCAATTCCATCCGGAATCCATTCTTACAAAATATGGTAAAAGAATGATGGAAAATTTTATTAACAGCAGGAGATAAGAATTATGATAAATGAAGCAATAATCAAACTTATAAATAAAGAAAATCTTACAGAAGATATGGCAAAAAAAGTAATGGATGAAATTATGTCGGGGGAAACAGATCCCGTATTAATAAGCTCATACCTTACGGCGCTTACAATGAAAGGGGAGACTGTTGAAGAGATAACCGCATCGGCCAAGGGAATGAGAGCAGCAGGAACACACCTTTTAACAGACAAAGAAACCTTTGAAATTGTAGGCACAGGTGGAGACGGCTCCAACTCTTTCAATATTTCTACAACAGCATCTTTTATAATTGCTGCGGCAGGAGTACCGGTAACCAAACACGGCAACAGGGCAGCTTCAAGCAAATCCGGTGCTGCGGATTGCCTTGAGGCACTTGGCGTCAATATTCTTGCAGATGAAAAAGTTAGTAAGAAATGCCTTGATGAAGCGGATATCTGTTTCTTACATGCACAGAAGTATCATTCAGCAATGAAATATGTTGCACCAATCAGAAAAAAGCTGGGGTTCAGAACGGTGTTTAATATCCTTGGACCGCTGACGAATCCTGCCAATGCGTCAATGCAGCTTATGGGTGTTTTTTCCGAAAAGTTTGTAGAAAGCCTTGCACATGTCCTTTACAATCTTGGTGTAAAAAGAGCTATGGTTGTGTACGGTGAAGACGGCATGGACGAGATTTCAGCATCCGCACCTACAAAGGTATGTGAAGTTATGGATGGAGAATTTAAAAGTTATGAAATAACGCCGGAACAGTTTTCGCTTACACGTTGTACCAAGGAAGAACTTACCGGAGGAACAGGAGAAGAGAATGCCGAAATAACCAAAGCTGTCCTTAATGGAGAAAAAAGTGGAAGAAGAACCGCTGTCGTCATTAATGCAGGAGCTGCTTTGTATGTTGCAGGAAAAGCAGAGTCAATCGAATCCGGTATAAGACTGGCGGAAGAATTAATAGATAACGGTGCGGCAATGAGAAAACTTGAACAGTTTGTCAAATTAAGCAACGGGGAGGCATAGAATGATTCTCGACGAAATAGCAGGAAAGACAAAGGAAAGAATAGCAAAGTTAAAAGAAATTACGACCATGGAAGAGCTTGAAAAAAAAGCATTTTCAATGGAAATAAACAATGATTTCCCTTTTGAAAAAGCACTTTCCAAAAAAGGACTGTCTTTTATATGTGAAGTAAAAAAAGCCTCGCCGTCAAAAGGCGTGATAGCAGAGAATTTTCCGTATCTGGAAATAGCAAAAGATTACGAAAATGCCGGGGCAGACGCAATCTCATGTCTTACAGAACCTTTTTATTTTAAAGGAAGCAGCGATTATCTTAAAGATATTGCAAAAGAAGTAAAAATCCCTGTGCTCCGTAAAGATTTTACCGTTGACAGATATATGGTATATGAAGCTAAAATAATGGGTGCTTCTGCAATTCTTTTAATATGCGCCATACTTACGGAGGCTGAGATTAAAGAATATTCAGAACTTGCAGGAGAACTCGGATTGTCGGTGCTTATTGAGGCCCATACGGAAAAAGAAGTTGAAACAGCTCTCAGATACGGCAGAATAATCGGGGTTAATAATAGAAATTTAAAGACTTTTGAAGTGGATATTAACACAAGTTTAAGACTCAGGAATATGGTACCCAAGGATTATCTTTATGTATCGGAAAGCGGAATAAAAAATGCGGAGGATATCAAAAGATTATACGAAAACGGAACTGATGCCGTATTGATAGGAGAAACCCTTATGCGTTCCGCAGATAAGAAAAATACAATAGCAGCATTAAGAGGTATCTGACAATGCAGAAAATAAAAATATGTGGTATAAGAAGAGCAACAGATATTGAAATCGTCAATAAATACCGCCCCGATTATATAGGGTTTATATTTTATAAAAAATCCAAAAGATACATATCTGAAGCCGATGCAATGGAATTAAGGAAAAGACTTCTGCCGGAAATAAAAACCGTTGGGGTGTTTGTAAATGAAAAGCCTGAAATTGTGGCTGAATACCTCAATGACGGCATAATAGATATTGCGCAGCTTCACGGAACTGAACCGGAGGAGGATATCCTGTTCATAAAGAAGATGACGGGCAGACCTGTAATTAAAGCCGTTTCCGTAGAAACACAATCAGATTGTGAAAAATATAACGAAAGCGGTGCCGACTATATTCTTTTGGATAACGGAAAAGGAGGGACAGGAAAATGTTTTGACTGGAAGCTTATAGGAAATGTGACAAAACCGTTTTTCCTTGCAGGAGGAATTAACGAATCCAATATTGATGAAGCAATTGCCATATCACCTTATGCTGTTGATGTATCAGGCGGAGTCGAAACCGATGGCTTCAAAGATGAAGATAAAATAAGAAAAATAATAAATAAATGCAGAAAGGAATTATAAAATGTCAAAAGGAAGATTTGGAATTCACGGTGGACAGTACATACCCGAAACACTGATGAATGCAATTAATGAATTGGAAGAAGCATACGAACATTATAAAAATGATGAAGAATTTAATAAGGAGCTTGACGGACTTTTAAAAAATTACGCAGGCAGACCATCCATTCTTTACTATGCCGACAGGATGACAAAAGACCTTGGGGGCGCTAAGATTTATCTTAAAAGAGAGGATCTGAACCATACAGGATCACATAAGTTAAACAACGTTCTCGGACAGGTGTTATTAGCAAAGAAAATGGGTAAAACAAGAGTAATAGCGGAAACCGGAGCAGGCCAGCACGGTGTTGCAACAGCAACGGCAGCAGCACTTTTCGGTATGGAATGTGAAATCTATATGGGAGAAGAAGATACAATAAGACAGGCACTTAATGTATATAGAATGAGACTCCTCGGAGCAAAAGTCCATGCAGTCAAAACAGGTACGGCAACACTTAAGGATGCTGTATCGGAGGCAATGAGAGCATGGACAGAGAGAATAGATGATACCCATTATGTACTCGGTTCTGTTATGGGACCACATCCTTTCCCTACAATAGTTCGTGATTTTCAGGCAGTAATTTCAAAGGAAAGCAAAGCACAGATTCTTGAACTTGAGGGAAGGCTTCCGGATGCCGTACTTGCCTGTGTAGGCGGCGGCTCCAATGCAATCGGTTCTTTCTATAACTACATTGAAGACGAGAGTGTAAGACTTATAGGCTGTGAAGCCGCGGGAAGAGGTATTGATACCAAAGATACTGCAGCCACGATTTCAACAGGTAAACTTGGTATTTTCCACGGAATGAAATCATACTTCTGTCAGGATGATTATGGACAGATTGCACCTGTATATTCTATTTCGGCAGGACTTGATTATCCCGGAGTAGGACCTGAACATGCGGACCTTTATGACAGAGGAAGGGCAGAATATGTTGCAATAACAGATGACGAAGCGGTAAATGCTTTTGAATATTTGTCAAGAACAGAGGGAATTATTCCTGCCATTGAAAGTGCCCATGCGGTTGCACATGCGATTAAACTTGCACCGACAATGGATAAAGACCAGATAATGATTATAACTGTATCAGGCAGAGGCGACAAAGACTGTGCAGCAATAGCAAGATATAGAGGAGAAAATATCTATGAGTAGAATTAGTGACGCATTTAACAATAAAAAAGCATTTATTCCGTTTATTACAAGCGGAGACCCTGATGTTAATACAACAATCAAAGCCGTAAAGGCAATGGCGGAAGCGGGGGCTGACATCATAGAGCTTGGAATACCTTTTTCAGACCCTACGGCAGAGGGACCTGTGATTCAGAAAGCCAATATAAGGGCCCTTAAAAACGGAATTACAACGGATAAAGTTTTTGACATGGTAAAAGAAATCAGAAAGGATGTAAAAATTCCTCTTGTATTTATGACCTATGCGAATGTTGTATTTTCCTATGGAACGGAAAGATTTATGAAAAACTCTGCAGAAGTGGGAATAGACGGCATTATTATTGCCGATGTTCCTTATGAGGAAAAAGAAGAGTTTAATTCGGTAAGCAGCAGATACGGAATTGATTTTATTTCATTAATTGCACCGACAAGCTGTGACAGAATCGGTATGATTGCAAAAGAAGCCGAGGGATTTGTATACTGTGTATCTTCACTTGGAGTAACAGGAACAAGAAGCAAAATAACAACGGACATTTCAAAAATGGTAAAAAGTGTTAAAGAAGCAAAGGATATTCCTTGCGCTGTGGGATTTGGTATTTCAACGCCCGAACAGGCGGCTGAAATGGCAAAATATGCCGACGGCGTTATAGTCGGTTCTGCCATTGTAAATAAATGTGCGGAATATGGAGAAAATTGTATTTCCCACATATATGATTATGTAAAAAGTATGAAAAGTGTGTTAAAATAGAATCATAGTACCATTTGGTTTGGGAGGTGGTTCCTAAATGCAGATTGAAATAGAAATAGATAATTATATTTCGTTTGATACATTTAAGGAAAGAAAGGCAGCAAGAGCCATTATTAAGGATGGCGACAGATTTTTACTTGTCCGCGGACCTGAGGGCGATTTCAAGTTTCCGGGCGGCGGACAGGAAAATGGAGAGAACCTTTCAAAAACACTTTGCAGGGAAGTTATGGAGGAGACCGGTTATGAAATAGCCGGTGGAACCATAAGAGATTTCGGAACCGTAAAGGAGCTCCGTAAAAAGACCGGGACTGTAGTAATGCTGTCCCACTATTTTACCTGCTGTGTTACCGGAAAAAGTGAAGTACATAATGGAGACTACGTTCCTGTCTGGCTTACCCTTAAGGAAGCCTTTGCAGTTAATTCCGGCATAAAGGATTACGAAAAATTTCCGTGGGTATTGAGAGAGAACTATGTTATGGATTATCTTCTGCATAACAGGCATGTTTGAAGATATTTATTTTTAAGTTAATCGGGAAAATTTAGGAATGGATGGATTGCATATGAGAAGACTTTTTGTACTTGATTCAAAGGATTATGATGATACGCACAGCGTAACCGTGAAAAATACCGTGAGGGCAATCATATGTCGTGACGGCAGATATGCCATGCAGCAGAACCGGGATGGAATATATAAGATTCCCGGTGGCGGTGTGGAGAATAATGAGAGCCTTCTGGATACTTTATGCAGGGAAACTTTAGAGGAAACAGGACTTGTTGTTATAAGGGATTCTGTCAGGGAAATCGGGGATGTGCTGGAGTTGCGCCGTGACCTTTTTGAAGAAGATAACAAATATGAGTGCCGTACTTTTTTTTATTTTTGTGATGTGGAGGAGGGGCAGCAGCATACCCATATGACTTTATCGGAGATAGAAAAAGGATTCCATCCTGTTTTTGCAAAGCTTGATGATATAATAGAGAACAACCGCAGGCTGGGGAAGGATGTTACCTGCGAGAGAGATACGAGATTTCTTGAGATGCTAAGAGATGGACGAATCTGATATCATGTTTTTAAAACAGTCATTCAGATAGATAATCTGGGCTGTAGTTGTGATTACACTGTTGATTATCTTTTTTTCAAAAGGAAACTGGACAGGAGATGTTGCGAAATCCGAATTGCCTTCATAGATTTCAGAAAGGTTTTTTTCAAGCTTTGAGCAAAAAAAATCATAGGCAACAGGAAGCGGATATGTTGATTTCTGCAACGAAAATAAAGCGGATATATTTTCCATGGAAAGTACCTGCTTTACGATTACAATAAATATAATGTAAGATATCTGGTCAGGATAATATTTTTTCCTGACAGGATGGGTAACATACCCTTTTTTTACATAATTGCTTAACATTGAAGATGTGATTGATATGTCAATTATTGAAAGTATGTTATTGATATAGCTGACGGTCTGCTCAAGATACAGACCGATATCAGGAATTTCTTTATACCTTGGCAATCTGAAATTTTCTGTAATATTATTCATATTTTAAATTAACCTCGTGCGAAAGAACCGGCGTGTTGTAATACCAACATGTTGGTTTTTTTTATATAAACTGCCTATAAGCATATTAATTATTATATATCCCTTGTTGGGAAAATGCAATGCCGCATCCTATTGACAGAACCATATTAGAGGTTTAATATAACTTATATAAGGTTATTTAAAAACTTATATAAATATTTTTACAACGATATGAAAGGTTTTTTTGAAATGAGAATAGTAACGGACTCTTCAGCAAATATTGTTGATTATAAAGATATGAATTTAGGAGTGGCACCGCTTCATATAATTGTTGGAGATATGGATTATGTAGATGATGATATGGTAGATATCGATGCAATGCAGAAGAAACTATCTTCATATAAGGGAAAAACATCAACTGCAAGCCCAAGTCCTGAGGAATGGGAACGGGCATTTGGAAATGATGATATTATATTCTGTATAACAATAACAAGTGGGCTGTCAGGAACTTATAACAGTGCTCTTGCAGCTAAAGGTAAATATGAAAGCGAACACAAGGGAAGCCGTGTTTTTATTATTGATTCATTGTCTACAGGACCGGAGATAGAATTAATTGCAGAAAAGGCACAGGAGCTTATTGGCACAGGAGCTTCACCTGATGAAATTTATAACAGACTTATTGAATATAAAGAGAAGACACATTTGTATTTTTCATTGGCATCGGTCAAAAATTTTGCAAAAAACGGAAGAATTAACCCCGTAGTAGCTACCGGAATTGATTTCTTAGGAATTAAAATTGTTGGAAAGGCAAGCGAAGAAGGAACCCTGCTCCCAATGGACAAGTGCAGAGGTGAGAAAAAGGCATTAAACAAGCTTGTTAATCATCTTAAAAAATGTGGTTATAAAAATGGCAAAATTATCATAGCCCATAATAACAACGAAACAGGAGCAGAAGAATTAAGTAAATTAATTGAGGATGAATTTGGGTTATTTAATGGAAAGATAAATAAGACAAGAGCACTTTGCAGCTATTACGCAGAACCGGGTTCTATACTCATAGGATTTGAAGCATAGCCGTAATATGGCATTAATAAAGGCCTTGCCCCACATGAGAAGGGGACAAGACCTTTATTTTTAATTATTTCTTTCTTTAAGCGCATAAGCAAGATTAATTGCGTGGTCAGAACATCTTTCAAGATCTGTAACAATATCGGAAAAAATAATTCCTGACAAAGCATCACAGTTGGAGTTCATAAGACGTTCAACATGGTTATGAATAAGTTCTTTTTCGTAATTATCAACATTGCTTTCAAGCAGCTCGATTTCATCAAGCTTGCTGTAATCCTCTGTTTCAAAAATATCTATTGAAAGGAAAACCGCATCTATTGTATCTTTAGCCATTGACCTAAGCTCGTCCAGGGCAGACTCGGACAGAGAAGCCTTTTTGGAATTCATCTCTTCGATGTACTCAACGATGTTCTCGGCATGGTCTGAAAGTCTTTCAATATCCGTAACGGCAATTGTCATCATTGAAACACGTCGCATGTTTTCCGTAGTCAGGTCAAGTGTCTTTAACTGGAGCATTGCATCAGCGATGGAGTGGTTAAGTATATTGACCGTTTCCTCGTTGTTGCGGACATCTGCGGCTTTTTCAGCGTTGTAATCAAAGAAACACTTAATTGCATTGTTAAGGTTGTTGGCAGCGATACGTCCCATACGGCATATCTCACGCTGTGTCTGGTGAAGCGCAACAGATACAGGAATGTTATCAAGCTGGTTCATATACACAAGGAACCTGTCCGAACGTGTTTTGTTCTCCTCCGGGTTGACAGGAATAATCTTTTCCGCAAGACGGATAATAAATTTGGTAAAAGGCAATTCCACAAGAACTGCAATAACAGCAAAAATTGTATGTGTATTCGCAATCTGACGTCCAACATCATTAGGTGAGAGACGGCATATCCAGTCAGTAAGCGGAATAATATTAATAAGCGTTATAAGCAGTATGGCTCGTATGAGGTTGAATAAAAGATTGAGCACTGCCGTTCTTTTACCCTCTCTGTTAGCGGTAAGTCCGGCTAAAAGATTAGGTGTGACAGAACCTATGGCAGCACCTATTACAAGGTATACCGCTGTATTATATGTCAAAATTTCCTGAACTGCAAAAGTCTGGAAAATTACTATTGAAGAAGATGAACTCTGAAGTAAAGCCGTAAATCCCACACCAAAAGCAACTGCAAGAGCTGGATTGTTAAGAGTCGAGATGAAACTGATAAATTCATCTGAATCACTAAGAGGTCCCACGACTTCTTTTATCATTGTGATACCGGCAAACAACATACCGAAGCCCATAATGATTGAGCCGATGTGCTTGACGATTGATTTTTTGAAAAAAAGATACATAACCGCTCCGGCAAAAAGAATGAGCGGTGTGTAAAGGGCAAGGTTAAAAGCAGTAATCTGTGCTGTAATGGTTGTACCGATATTAGCACCCATAATTACTCCGATTGCCTGTGAAAGATTCATCATGGCCGAATTAACAAATCCGATAACCATAACATCGATAGCGGAAGAACTTTGAACGAGGACTGTCATTAACAGACCGGCAAAGACCGCCACAACTTTATTTTTGGTAGCACATTCCAAAATGTTCTGGAGATTATCTCCACATGCGTTCTTTAATCCGGTTGACATAATACTCATACCGAATAGGAAGAGGCCCACGCCTCCAAGCAGTTTAAATATGTCTGTAATCTGCATTATTTTTCCTCCGTTGGATTAAGTGCATAAAATGCCATCTCTTCCATCATACACTTTTTTTTTGAAAATGTCATCACTTTGTAAACAAAAAGTAAAATGAATGTAAAAAGTCTGTTTGTTTGACACTGTATTATGCCATGGATTATAATTAAACATATGTGTTTAAAGAGGAAAACTAATGGATACAAAGACAATTGAGAAATTTTTTAATTTTTATAAAAAAGGGATAAGCGACATACAGGCAATTGAGATAAAATTATTGAAATGCTCCTATTCTTTTGAAAAGTGGTCAGATGCCCTAAAGAGTAAATCAGAAATGATAAGGTATATCCATGATGAAAGTAATAAGCATGAGAGAGATTTTCTAAGCCTGAAAGAAGAAAATCTTACGCCGGACGTTGCGGATATGATGATAACACATGTGGATTTTTTTATTTCTGAAGGATATAGGGATTACAATGTGACGGCATCGGCACTTAATCTTCTTATAGGATATTATAAGAACCATGAGCCGCTTTACAGGCTTTTTGACTGTTACTATTTTATGGGAGTTACTTTAATGGAAGTCAATGAATATGAGAAAGCCTGCGAGTATTTCAGAAGAGCATTGGAACTTTATCCGGACGTATCTGTGTGTAAGGAGGATTACAGACAGTTCAGGATAATGGCATCATATTATTACAGGCTTGTAGCAACGGTATGTGACAAAAACGCAGGAGCAAGGACAGTTATTGAGTATTATAAGACAGCTTTGGATATATGGGTAGAACATCCTCTTGTTAATTTTGTGACAGATAAGAAAAAACAGGGCATAAAAGGCATGCTTAATATGCTTGTGTGTATGTATGTTGAGAAATATATAGAAAAAGGTACTGATCCTGAACAGTGGTTTAAGGATATAATAGAACAGGAGTTTTGTGTACAGGCGGACAGAACAGGCAGTCTGTATGGCGTGGATAACAGGATTTTTGTTGTGTATTATAAGCTCCGTAATATGTCCGGTGCAATTACAAGGGGTGAATATAATATACAGATATGCAAAAAGTATGAATATGAGAAGGTACTGCAGCAAAAGTTTACATATTACACTAAGAATTTTCTGCAGTTATATGATGATGAGGTCAGTGATGAGGAATATGATGTAAATGACGTAAGTTATATGAACAGGTCATTTACATATATAGATGCACTTATTCCTGAAATGATTAATATATTCAGAAAGAATGATTATATTGATGAACTAATGACATATTACAGTGAATTTCCTGTACTTACCCGTAATTACATAATCGATTACCTTATCGAAAATAATATTAAAAAGATTTTTGGATATACAAAAGATGAAGAAACTGTAATTAATCTCCTCGAAAAAATATTTATGAACAGGCAGATAGTTACCCTTATACATGAGAATATGGTAAGCAGGCTGGCAAGCCTTATAACAGGTTACATCCTTGATGAAGCTCCGTCCATGTTTGTGGGAACATTTGGGATAACTTCCGAATCGGGTGTCAATGTGAACAGGGACAGAATTATGCACTATGCACATAACTCAGGACTGATACATGATATAGGCAAAATTATGTGTACCGACGTGGTTAATCTGCAGTTCAGGAAGATTTGTGATCTTGAATTTGATATTGTTAAGAAACACGCCGGTCGGGGAAGCGAGATGATTAAGTATATACCGGCACTGGCAGAATATAATGATGTGGTTCTTGGACATCATAAGTATTACAATGGAAAAGGCGGATATCCGCAGGAGTTTGACAATACGAAGTCGGAATACCGTATTTTTATCGATATTATAAAATTGTGCGACTGCATTGACGCAGTCACAGATGGACTTGGAAGAAATTATGCAAGGACGAAGGAGTTTAAGGATGTGTTAGCCGAATTTGAATTTGGCAAAGGAACGAAATATTCGGACAGGCTTGTGGATTTTATTTCAGGTAACGAAAAACTTAAAAAAGAGATTGAAAGACTTATAAATATTGAAAGACAGCATGTGTACTATGATATATATTACCATATGGTAAAGCCTGTCATAAAATACAGCAAAAAAGATGAGACATTCATAAGAAAATATGTATATTCAGATGAAGCCGGCGTAGCCGCAATAACAGGCAGAACAATAGAGGAACAGCATAAAATAGCCTGTACATGTGAGAATAATCTGTATATTTTTACAAACGGTAATAATGAAATTATAGGAAATGTTGTTTTAAGGGAAAAAGACGATACTCTGGATGTCGTTGAATTATTTATAAAAAAAGAACAGCGCAGGTGCGGAAACGGTTCAAAATTCCTGGATGAAATAGAAAAAATGGCAGCGGATGAGGGATTTGCAAGGATAACAATACCTGAAGGAGATAACCGGCATACGCTTGTATTTTGCTATAGACGAGGATATACCAGGAGTGCGGTGCAGGGAGTGATGGAAAAAATATTATGATATACAGATATGTCGAAATTAAAGATTTAGACGAAATCATGGGACTTTACAAAGAAGCCTCGTTAAATGAATGGTGTACATGGGACGACAGTTACCCTGACACCGGTATCTGCAAAAAGGATATAGAGACGGAAAGCCTGCTCTGCCTTGAGGATAATGGCACAATTATAGCGGCAATTTCCTTTGACAGTGATGATGTGGTGGATAATCTTGAACTGTGGAATAAAAAGTACAGGAATAAAGCAAGGGAGCTTGCAAGACTCGTTGTAAAAGACAGTTACAGAAATCAGGGAATTGCCGCAAAAATGATACTTAAGGCGATGACTATATTAAAAAACAGAGGTTATAAAGCAGTACATTACCTTGTAAGTCCGGATAATCTGAGGGCTGTAAATTCCTATGCAAAACTTGGCTTCACAAAGGCAGGAGAATGTGAACTTTACGGACACCGCTGGCACGCCTATGAAAAAGACCTGTACTATATCGAACGCAGTATAACGGGAGAATTTAAAAGAACTTTATGGAATCCCTTTGTGGAAGCGATAGAAAAATATAAGCTTATAAAAGACGGCGACAGAATTGCGGTATGTATTTCCGGGGGAAAGGATTCAATGCTTTTAGCAAGGATGCTTAAAATGGCAAAGGATTACAGGCTGTACGATTTTTCGCCGGAGTACATAATGATGAACCCGGGATATATGGAAAGAGATATGAAGCAGATGGAGTTCAATAATCTGCTTTTTGATATTCCGGTCTCGTATTTTAATACAAATGTATTTGATGATGTGGATGAAATAGGCAAAAATCCATGCTTTTTCTGCGCAAGAATGAGAAGAGGACATCTTTACAGAAAGGCAAAAGAGCTTGGCTGCAATAAAATAGCACTTGGACATCATTACGATGACGTGATAGAAACCACTCTCATGAGTATGCTATACGGTGCACAGGCAAGAACAATGCTTCCGGTTATCAAAAGCGATAACATTGAAGATATGAAGCTTATAAGACCCATGTATCTTATAAGAGAAGATGATATTAATTTATGGAAAAACAGGAATAATCTGAATTTTGTTAAATGTGCATGCAGACTTAATACAAAAGACGGCGGAGAGGATACAATACGCCTCAGAATCAAGAAATTAATTCGTGATTTAACAAATGAAAACCCTGCCGTTCCCGCCAATATATTCGGAAGCATGTCAGGCATAGACCTTGAACATGTGCTTAGTTATAAAATTGACGGAGTTACACACAGCATACTTGATGATATGTAGGTTAAGGTAACCTGCTAAGTGTGCTGTTGTGGTATTTTGTACTGTTACTCACATCCTCTCCGAACCATTCAGGCGGAATATAACCGAGAGCTTCTTCTTCGGAAGCAAACTCAACTTCAGCAAGTAGAAGTCCGTCGAATTTTCCTTCAAAAACATCGAGCTCAATGGTAAGATTATCTTTTTCGGGAATTTCATAACGGGTTTTGGTTATGATATTACCATCGGCCTTGGCAAGAAGATGTCCATAGGCTTCTTTAGTAAGAGGAAGATTGTACTCCTCACGAACTATCATGCCCCTTGACTTATATGTCAGGTAGTAGTCATCATTATCGCGGCGCACCCTGACAACAGGGTCGGTGCAAAGATATGCCTGCTCAATTTTTCTCGCTTTATATGAAGTAAGATTATCAGGTAATTTTTTTATTAAAAATTTTTTTTCGATTTCCATTGAAGATACCTCCCATAAGTATTAAAATACCATAATATAGATAAAATAACCATAGGAAGGATAAATATAAATATGAAAATTTATGCGTATCTTGCAGACGGATTTGAGACAGTTGAGGCACTTGGAGTAATTGATATTTTAAGAAGAGCCAAGCTTGACGTAGTAACTGTTTCCGTAGGAACTTCAAAAAGTGTAATGACATCACATAACATAGAAGTGAAAGCGGATATTATGTTTGATGAATCAGACTATACGGACGGAGATATGATTTTTCTGCCGGGCGGAGGAAACGGCACCAAAAATCTTCTTGCCCACGAAGGACTGAAAAAAGTAATTCTGGATTATTATGACCGTGACAAATACATTGCAGCAATATGTGCGGCTCCAAGTATTCTCGGACACTATGGTCTTTTAAAAGGAAAAAAAGCAACCTGTTTTCCGGGATTTGAGTCAGAACTTATCGGCGCTGATTACAGAGGTGACGGAGTAGTTGTTGACGGCAAAATCATAACTGCAAGAGGAATGGGCAAAACCATTGACCTCGGACTTAAACTTTTAGAGATTCTTGACGGCAACGAAACGGCAGTAAGAATCGGTAACGCAATCCAATATCTGGTATAATATTCTCATTGCCTTTGTACATAATAATACCACAACAGAAAACAACTGTTGTATAGATTATTATATTTTGCGGAGGTAACATGACATGAATAAGTCAAGTAGCAGAATGACAGTTCCATCGGCTAAGGGTGCCATGGACAAGTTTAAAATGGAAGTAGCAAACGAATTAGGTGTTGACCTTAAGGAAGGCTATAACGGAGATTTAACTTCAAAAGAAGCCGGTTCCGTAGGTGGAGAAATGGTTCGTAAAATGATTAAGAAACAGGAAGAGCAGATGTCAGAGAAGTAATCTCTGGTAATATAAAAAGGCAGCAGCCTTTTTGACAAACAGCGCCGGTTATATGATAATAACCGGCGCTGTTTAATGATTAGAGATATTATTGATAAAAATTATGCGTCTGCGGGAATTGAAATAAATCTTTTTATATGATATTCTTCAAGCAGTTAGTTATAACTAACCAAAATGCGAAAAGTCAGGAGATAGAACTATGGAAAAGATTTATGTAATTTATTGGTCAATGTCAGGAAATACACAGGCAATGGCAGAAGCAATAGCAAAAGGAATTAATGATTCGGGAAAAGAAGCTGTAGTACAGTATGTATCCGAAGCATCTGTTTCAGAATTACAGGATGCAAAAGTATTCGCTCTCGGATGTCCTGCAATGGGAGCTGAGGTACTTGAAGAAGGAGAGATGGAACCATTTGTAAGCGAAGTAGAAGGAATTGCGGCAGGCAAAAAGATTGCTCTTTTCGGTTCATACGGATGGGGCGACGGACAGTGGATGAGAGACTGGGAAGAAAGAATGAGCGGATGCGGTGCGGCAATCATAAACGGTGCCGGTTTAATCTGTCATGAAACACCTGATGATGCAATGATTTCTGAATGTGAAAATCTCGGAAAACAGATTGCAGCAGAATAAAAGAAATTTAAGGGAGCAACGTTTTGAACCGTAATCTTGAAAAAGAAATAATATCTTACTGTGCACCCACACTGGCGGGTATGAAATGCGGAAGTCTGTTCCGTTATTATTGCAAAAAAGAACAGGGAATCAAAGATATCAGGGATGTAAATTATAAGCTTAACGTAAAAGGAATATATATCGTTCCTCTGAAATGGGAAGAAGAAGCTGTTCTTATATATGTATTCAGGTGTAGGATGCTTATAGAGATGCTTGAAAGTGAAAATAATAATAATTTATTGAAAAAGTATGGTTATGAGAACCCACAGATGGGCTTATGTATCAGAAATCTCAGGATAAGAATTAACAGCAGCAAAACCTTTCCTCACGAAATAGGACTTTTTCTTGGATATCCGGTTGAAGATGTAAAAGGCTTCATCGAGAACAAAGGAGAAAACTGCGTAAAATGCGGAGCATGGAAGGTATATTGTAATCCGGAAGAAAAGATGCACTTTTTCTGCAAGATGAAACGATGCACAGAAGCGTATATGAGATTCTTCAACAATGGGATGGAAATATCGAAAATGACAGTGTAAAACATATTTATGTTTCATAGAGAAATAGCTGTAAAAGGTAACACTTACCGGTGTAATATCTTTTACAGCTATATTTTTTTACATAAAGAATTTCAAATAGTAGTATGGCATAAAAAGCTTCTGCACATATTTTATGGCAGGGATGTATATATCCGCATTAATGAATACCGGGCAGAATACAAGGGAGCAAAGCAATATTACAGGAATACAGGCACTTAGTATTTTGCTTTTTCTTACCACGCTGATAAGAATAAAACAAAAGACGGTAATTAATATAATGTAGATTAACATTCCACATAATTCTTTTCCCGGGGCAGCAGCATTTCCTGAAATAAAAATCGTCAGCACTTCGCAGATACCGAATAATACTGTTGGTATCATAATATACATAAAACGCACCATTGTACGCATATTTCCGGTTATAGTCTGAAAAATACCGTTCTCATTATCTTTTAGGAACAGTACACATCCGTACATTCCCGAAAGAAATACAAGAATTGAAAGAATACCTCTTACAGGGAAAGTAAAAGAAGCATTTTTAATATCGGATTCTATTTTTCTGCCTGTTCCGTATTCTTCATATATAATATGGATTGTTTCATCACTTGCCAGATATTTTTCATAATATTTAAAAGCTTCGGAGGTGTAGTCACCTTTAGGAAAAATATCAGAGGTACTCATATAGTTATCCATAAGGTAATAGCCATACAGCCTTATCAACTCGGCATATACCAACTCATTAATTGCAGGCTGGAGAGAAGATGCAGGCAGGATATATGAAGTAATACATCCCTTGGCATCCTCCTCAGAAGAAAGTTTATATTTAATATCCGCAGGTATGACATAACCACAGATTATATCCTCCGTAGTAACGCTTTTACGCATTGATTCCAAATCATCAAAACGTACAAAACGGATCGAATCGTGTCCCGCTACAAGATTATCGACGATTTCGCCGGCAAAGTCATCTTCAGAAGTCCCTTCAACATAAAGCCCTGCAATATATCCGCTTTCTTTTTCCTTTTCAGGAACAAGGGAAATAATAAATGCCGTTACGGGTATAAGCACAAGCATGACTATGAGAAAAGGATTTTTAAACTGTCTTTTTACAAGAATATGTAACCATGTAAAAAATTTTTTCATAGCGCTTACCTCTCCCCCTTTCTTAAATATGTAAGACCGATGGAGCCGGCAAAAAATACTGTGCCGTAGAGTAGTACATATTTCAGTGACGAATAGCTGTTTTTGTTGGTTACTATGGTCTCAAAAACATTGCACCAATGTTTTAGCGGCAGGTAGTTACCTATAGCCGCAACTGTCTCAGGCAGGAATACCGCCGGAAGTATACGTCCGCAGGCATAGGTCATTACAACCGCCATAAGGAATATAAGCAGGGTGCTTATCAGCCCACAGTCGGATAAAAGACATATAAACATTATAAATGCCATCACGCTGAATATTACCGCTATAAATGAGAAAATCCCCGAAGGGGAAACTGCAAAGTGCCCTTTATTAATTACAGTCGCGGCGGCAATTGTAATTATGGAAAATAACAGTGAAAAAGTAATTCCGACGCCAATGTACTGGCTCGTTCTTATATAGCCTTTTGAAATACCGTTGATTTTCATAGAGTGGAGTACCGCCTCTGAGTTTTCATTGAAAATTCCCGCAATCGACAATCCTGATAAGATGACAAGCAGCAGGATAACGGTTGCAAAATAATAATTTATGGTGCTTACACCTGTGCTTGTAATAACAACAGGGGTGTAAAAACGTGACCTTACAAGAGCGAGGTCAATATTAACGTCATTGAGGTAGTCCTCGGCTTCGGTTAATACGTCATTGCCCATGTTGTGGGCAAGTACAACGTCCGTTACGGCATATATGGCTGACTGGACATAAGCTAAGGATTTAACCCCTGCATCAACAACAGACGTAAAAATTGTGGATTCAATTCCGGCATTAGGGGGCAGATATACATTGGCTGGAATATTGGTGCCGTTAAGGATACCACCGATAAAACCTGACGGAATGACAACAACGGCAGCAGCCCTGCCCTCTTCAAGAGCATCAAAAGCCGCTTCTTTACTTTCTGACAGATGACATGTGGCTATTGAGGCAATACTGTCCATATTGGTATATATCTGAAATGCCATAAGAAGGGTTGTATCATCAGGAGGGATAACAATTTCTATGTTGGCATTTACTTTTTTTGCATCCGTGCTCATTATTTTGCTGCCGCAGAAACCTACCGAGATAACAACCAAGGCAAGAATCACCGTTGAAAAAAGAATGCGTGGCAATACCCTCAGGGAAGCTTTAAGCTGGAATAACAGGAATAAAAGATGCTTTTTCATTTAACCATCCTTTCCATTATCGAAGAAAGGGAGCAACTGCCGTTTAATGATTCAAGGACTCCGTTTTTCATAAGGTACATTTTAGTACAGACAGAAAGCTCACATTCTTCATGACTTGATATAATAATCGTTCCGCCGCCTGCAATATATTTTTTCATATAGGTTACAATGTCATTTTTGGCAATAATGTCAAGGGAAGCTCCCGGTTCATCCATAATCAGTATCTGCGGATCAGTGGCTAAAGCACAGGCAATGCTGAGCCTTTTCTTCATGCCTCCGGAAAGATTTGCTACCTTCGATTTAATGAAGGAATCAATTTTAAAATCTTTTATAATCCCAGATTCGATGTCCTGCTTCAGGTCACGGCTGCTGTCGCAGTACCATAATTTAAGGTTATCCATTACCGTAAGGTTTGCAAAAAGTGGATTGTCCTGTGGAACATAACCTATATATTTCTGAAAAAACCTGTGATTGGCAAGGGGGTTGTTACCATCGTATGTAATTGTTCCGCCATTGGGCTTAAGTCCGCCCTGCAGAATCTTGAGCAGCGTGGACTTACCGCATCCGTTTGCTCCCACAATACCGATACAGTCTCCTTTTTCTGCCGTAAAATTAATATCGGTAAGAACCTGCTTTCTGCCGTATTTCTTACTGATGTCAGTTACTTCAATAAACGCCATTTCCTATTCTCCTGTTATGTGAAGAAAATCTTCACCAAATTCAATTCAGTGTGTGTATTTTATCATATACACGCATGACTTGTAAAATATTACTGTACGGAAATACAAACGTCGGCTGATTTTCGCTGTTTGGGTAGAGATTTCCGGACAGAGGCACTTGGAATCTCTACCTTTTTCAGCTGATTTTCGCTGTTTGGGTGGGGATTTCCGACAAGCAGCATCAAGAATTTCTACCTTTTTCGGCTGATTTTCGCTGTTTGGGTAGAGAAATTCGACCGGCGGCTACTGGGAATCTCTACCCTTTTCGCCTGTTTTCCGCTGTTTGGGTAGAGATTTCCCAAAAGCAGGCCCGTGAATCTCTACCTTTTTCGGCTGATTTCCACTGTTTGGGTAGAGATATGCGGACGGCGACAATGGGAATCTCTACCTTTTTGGCCGATTTCCGCCGATTAGGTAGAGAAAACAAACCCCATCCCGTAAAATTTATAACGATGCCTATGAAACGGGGTTTTGCGGATAAAAGTACGGAAACTCAAATAAATATTACTTGACAAATTTCGACCGGAAATACTATACTTAAGTCATAATTATGAATGGGCATACCCGCAGAAATGCAGGGACGCAAAGCTAGGGGTCTAAGGGGATTTATATTTCTATGATAGCTCGGCTGCAACATAAATTGTTGCAGTCTTTTTTTGTGTTGTGAAAGGGATAGGTGGATAGTATTTTGAAGGAAAAAGAGGAAAGTATTCCAAAATTACAGACATTTAAGTTAAAGGGACGGACAGTATTTTCTTATGAGGATATCTATATAAAGAATAAAGATAATGGTGTATTCATTCTTGATATGTGGAATCAGTGTAATGAAAAGAACATAGATATGTTCCCTGTCAAATATGTTGAGTGTGTGAGTCCACAGGAAATGTATATACTTAAGGCAGACAATATTATTATGGGAAGGGGGACTGATTTATGTTGAGGATAGGATGTAAGGACTTTTATAATGTTTTGCATATTAATAACGAGATAGGGCAATATGTTATCGGTGGGGCAGGAACATATATGAACGAAATGTACCGCTACAGGGACAGTAATGAAGGATTTGTACATATTACGTCAGGCGGTGCTGATATTGACACGGAGTATTATCCCGGCAGGGAAGATATTTTTGTTATGTCTGAGGAGGAAACTTACAAACTAAATCAGATTGACTGCGGGATTATCGTAATACAGTTTTATGAATTTGCGGATATTATTACGGAGAACCTGCTTAAAAACAGAAAGCTTGTATATGTAATCCATTCCGTTCCCACGCCGGAGCCTATGCCTTATTGGGATGCTTTTGGCGGAAATGATGATGTCAGAAATAAATTCGGGAAGTTATGCAGAATGGCGGATGTTCTGGTATGTGTATCAGATGCCGAACGTAAAAAACTTATATCCATATATCCGGAGTGTGCGGACAAAATAAGAGTTATATATAACGGAATTACATATGATGAAAACAGCATAGTTTTTAACCGTAATTACAGGAACAGCCGTAAAAAATACGGGTTTATAGGCAGAACCGATTACAGAAAAGGTCTTATTGAGTGTATACAGACGTTCAAGGATATGGATGCGGAACTGCATATAGCCTGTCCCAAAAATGACACGGAATATGTTCGCAGAATTTTAGAATATATAGATGCGGCAGATATGAGAGATAAGGTTATTTTTCATGGTTGGTGCACAGGTGAAAGAAAAAAGAATTTTTATAAAATGACAGATGCCTTAATAATTCCGTCATTGTACGAACCGTTCGGGTATGTTGCCCTTGAAGCTATGACGGAAGGAACTCCGGTTATAAGCAGCAACAACGGGGGCTTGGATGAAATTCTGGCGGGATATTCCTATAAATATAATCCTTATGCGGATAATGAACTGGAAGAAACCATTGAGCGGTTTATGAAAGATGATGTGAAATTTATAGATGAACAGATGGATATACTTATCGGCAACTTAAAGATGTTTACAGCAAAAAGAATGACAGATGAGTATCACAGACTATGGAGGGAATTAAGTGAGGATAGTATTTAAAGATGAAGCTTTTGGTGAAGTAAAGGAAATATCAATAATTATAGTGATTAACAACAGAGTTCTCACAAGAAAAATGGTAAGAGCAGGTAATTGCTGGCTGATAGATATGGATATTCCGGACGGAGAACATATGTATAAATATGTAATAAATGAAAGCCTGAGGTTTAATGACAAAGATGCATATAAATACGTCAGATGGAAAGACGGAGAGGTATGGTCGGTATTAAAGGTTGAGGGCGGACAAGCCGGACAACAAGCTGTTCGTAAGCCTGTTATTACAGGATATTCAATGACACCCGGCGTCAGGTATGGGCAGTATTGCAGCAACCATATTTTTAACAACACATTGGATGAAAAGTATTCAATAAGTGTTGACGTTTCGGAGCTTACAGACATTCATTCTGTTACGGCAATCTGGTACAGGGAGGACGGTAGCGTTTACCACATAGAAGAACAGACAATAGACTGCCCGCAGGATAATTACATATATACGGTTAATGCCGTATTCTGGATAGATATCCCCGCAATACTTTATGATACAGGCAATAACTGGACGGTAGAAATCTATATCGACGGAGCCTTAAAGATAAAAGATTATTTTAAAAATGAGAACAAAGGAGATAAAAGAAATGTCAGATTTAACAGTTTCATCAAAAACAACGCCGTATGGAACCAAGTCAACTGCCGGATGTGGAGGGGTTAGCAGCACTACATCGGGAAGCAGAGTAAGCAGTTCAACGGTAAAAAAGGTAACAGGTTCAAGCACTACATCAGTTACAAAAACCACAGGAGCGATAACCTCAAGCACCACCGCCTCTTACGGAGCAAGCAGTACACAAAGTTCGGTAAGAATAACCTCAAGTACAACGGCAAGCACAACAACGAAGACTACGGGTGTAACGTCGAGCACTACAACAAAAACAGGAAGCACCACCGTTGGAAGTTCTTCGACACCAAGTACAACGGTAAAAAGTACGGGGGCAACGTCGAGTACCACAACGAAGACCACGGGTACAACATCAAGTACAACCCCTAAGACATCGCAGGGCGTATCAAGTACCACGCCGAATATTAACAGAGGAATCTGTTCTGAAACAATAAAGGATATTTCAGGAAAACAAAATATAAAGAGTATCATAAATATTATTAACAGGGATTTAGAAAATTCTGTTAAATACAAGATAAATGATATGATGGATAAAATTATAAGTGTGACGGACAGCGTTAGAGTATTTGATTTTAAAGTGGACAATCCGATGATGTACCTGGAATATTATGCAGATATTAAAGGAACTAAGGGAAACGGACAGATAAGGGCAGAATTTGCACAGGATATATTGGAAATGATGAAACAAGTACCAAGTCTTGACAATGTTGCCGTGAATGCCGGAAAGAGTGGCTGTGCGATAGTCGTCAGAGAAGGTCAGCTATGGATTGAATATACAAATGGTGGGGCAACAACCAAAGTTAATATGGATAAAATGATGTCAGGTATATGTAATGTTGTTTACGAAAACACACAGGTACTCAGTGAAGACAAAAATGGAAAGGTAGAGGCTACTGTCGGAATGGAAATCAATATAATGCTTGATAAGTCGACCTCAACTAAATTTGTTAAAGATTATGAGGTGGCATATAATACATATTTGAAAGAGTATGCACAACGTGTTGAACAGCCTAGTGGAGAAGGATTTGGAGCAGAAGAATATATTGGAGAAAGTAATACTTTTATAGATAAATTAGAGTATTATGGCAAAAAAGTAATGAAAGCAGGTGCGATAATTGCACTTGCAGGTGTTGCGACATATTTTTTTGGACCATATGGTGCATCTGCCGTTGGTACGGTAGGAAGCTTTATTAAATAAAAATTTGGAGGGAAATATATTATGAAAAAAATATTTATGACAGGTAGTTTGATTATTACAATCTTTATTTTAACAGGCTGTGGCAAGTCATATGAAAAGAAAATAGAAGAAAGATATGGAATTGAAATTGAAGGTGCAGACAAGAAAACGCTAAAAATAATAGACGCATATTTTTTGAAATTGCCAAAGGGATTTGTAAGTGAACTGGAAAAATATGAAGGAATAGATGACCGCAAGATATTTATTAAAATAAATGGTGAGAAAGGAATGTATGATTTTTCATCAGATATTGCAAAGGGAGATTATTGGACAATAGGCGCTTCTGATGATATGGATATGGGGCTGGGTTATTGCACTATGTATTCTATATGGTACAACGTCACTAGGAGAAAAGATACTGACGGAATACTGGAAGATTGGGATAGTTACAATCCTGTTGGATTTCAATATGGAGATAGTGATACTTACAGTAAATATGCTTTCAGCGAAAATAATTATGAAAATGCTTATTTCATATCAGATGGTACAATTAATCATAAACTCAGTGATATGGGAGGGTATTTTGCAGTCATGATGAGAGCAGGTAAAAATATTGAATCAATGCTTGAACAATGTCCCAAAATACGTGCAAAGGCAGAATATCTGTGTAAAGAAATAGAACGGGCATTTAATACAGTAGATGAAAACGCATATTGGAATAGCTGCTTTGGGGATATTTGATGGAGGTGTTTGCGGTGAGAAAAACATCAATTACGATAGTTATAATGATAATGACAATAATGTTGTCCGGCTGTGGAAAAAATAAAAGCGAAAAAATAAATGAAAAGGAATTGGAAATAGAACAGAAATACGGAATAGAAATTGAGAAGGTACGTGAAGAAGATTTAAAAGTGATAAGTGAATATTTTGCAAAACTGCCTGACGGTTTTGTTGAAGAATTAAAAACATATCAGGACTATGAAGAATATCAGGACAGAAAGATATACATATATGTAAGCGGAGATGGGGTGACAGATGTTAAAAATGATGTGAGCCGTGGTGATTATTGGATATTAGACAATAACAAAGAAATTGAAGACCAGTTAGCTTATTGTACAATGGAATCGGTATCCTATAACATAAGTTACAGAAAAAAGGGTACAAATTTACTGCATGCATGGAATCGTTATAACCCATCAATATATGATTATAGCGATGATAAGGAATATTTTAAGTATTTATATAATGAAGACAATACTGAAGAAGCATATTTTATCGGGGAAGAGCCTGTGTTATATGCGATGGATGATGAAGCCAGAATATTTGCACTGCTTATGACAGAGGATGAAAAGGGATTTGAAATTCTTGATAAAGCACCAAATATCCGCAAAAAAGCATTTTATATACGTAATATGATGGACTATGCATTTGAAACTGTGGACGAAACCGCATATTGGAACAGATACTTTACAGAAACCAAGTGATGTATACAAGGGAGACGGTAGGATGAAAATTAAAAAAATGATACAGATTATATTGTTTACAGCAGTAATTTTTTCGCTAACAGGCTGTGGCAAGTCATACGAAGAGAAGATAGAGGAAAGATACGGAATTGAAATTGAAGGTGCCGACAATGATACTCTGAAAATAATAGATGAGTATTTTGCCAATCTGCCGAAAGGTTTTGTAAAAGAATTGAAGAAATATGAAGGAATAGATGACCGCAAATTACATATAGAAATTGGTGATGAAACAAACTTTTATTCAGATATTGGAAAAGGCGATATATGGAATATCAAAAAAGATGAAAATATTAAGTACGCAATGGGATACTTTATGGGATACTCTATCTGTTACAATATATCAACAAGAAAATACAGAAATGGACTTCTTGACGAATGGTATGATTACAACCCTGAAGATTTTAAATATGGGTATAATGAGGATGAATTTTTAAAATATGTTTTAAATAAAGAAAATGAAGAAGCGTATTTTACAACAACAGAAGCATTGAAATCAGATAGGAATGATGCTGCAGAGATATTTGCAATTATTATGGATGATGATGTAGATGCGAGCCCTGTTTTTGAGAAGAATCCTAAACTCCGTGCAAAAGCAAAGTACCTTTGTGATGAAATAAACCGTGCGTTTGAAACGGCTGATGAAACTGCATACTGGAACAGATATTTTAAATAGGAGGTACCTTGATGAAAAAAACATTTATTGCGATAGCGATAATGATAATGGCAATAACATTATCTGGCTGTGGAAAAAATAAAAGCGAAAGATTAAATGAAAGAGAATTGGAAATAGAACAGAAATACGGAATAGAAATTGAAAAATGCCGTGAAGAAGATTTAAAAACAATAGACGAATATTTTGCAAAAATGCCGGATGGATTTATAAAAGAATTAAAAAAATATCAGGATTATGAAGAATATCCGGACAGAAAGATATACATATATGTAAGCGGTGATGGGATAACGGATGTTAAAAATGATTTGAGTCTCGGCGATTATTGGATATTAGATAAAAACAGAGAGATTGATGGGCAGTTAGCTTATTGTACAATGGAATCCGCTTATTACAACATAAAGTACAGAAAAAATCATATGGAGGCAATGTTTAGTATGCCTTTGTTCAATCCGGAGGGATATGATTACAGTGATACCACAGAATATTTTAAGTATTTATATAATGAAGATAATCCGGAAGAAGCGTATTTTATCGGGGATGAACCTGCGTTAGATGATATTGATGATGAAGCCAGAATATTTTCACTGCTTATGACAGAAGATGAAAAAGGTATTGAAATTCTTGATAAAGCACCAAAAATCCGTCAAAAGGCACTTTATATACGTGATGTAATCCAGTTTTCATTTGATACAGTGGACACAACCGCATATTGGAACAGGCATTTTGCAGGTAAAGAATAACACAGGAGGTATAAAATGAAGCCAATAAAAAAATTAATAATATCAACAATTATAATGTCTTTTATATTAACCATTACAGGATGCAGTAAAAGCAAAGAGACAGATTACTGCCTTGATAAAAAAGAAAAAATAGAGGCAAAGTACGGCATAACCATTTGTTATGGCAAAGATAAAATAAAAGAAAAGAGTGTGTCATCATATAAACTATTGGATAATGAACGTAAGGTTGATGCCATTCTGGATGAGATTGATGACTATTTTTCAAAGCTGCCTGAAGGCTTCATAGAAGAAGTTACGACTTTTGATTCGGATGATGCCACAGAAATTGTAATTTTGATTCTGAAAAAAGATTCTGTGGGAGTCAGCTTTAATGACAGGGAACATGAATACTGGCTTGTAAATGAAAGTGACACGGATATGGACCTGGCAGGAGATATGATGTATTCCATGATGTTTCATGCAAAATATTCTCCGAAACGTGACGGCTTTTTATCAGACTGGAATGATTACAATCCCGATGGATTTACATATGGAAGTAGTAGCAAGAATAAAAAATATCTTTGCAGTAGCAGTAATATTGAAAATGGATATTTCCTGCTGGATGAGACAATGGAAGATCCTATTACCGAAGTACAGTTGTTATTCTCTATGTTGTGGGACGATGAATGTATGGAAAAATACAATGCAATAAATCTGCCCCGTATAGTAGACAAGATGAAGTTTTTATGCAGCGAGATAAGCAGGATATTTGATACAGTGGACGAAACCGCATATTGGAACAGGCATTTTACCAAGAATTATAACGCCTGAATATAGGTAAATACTGCCAACGCCTTTGTTGACATTTAATTTACCGATATGCTATAATATCCGCTGTGTAACCGTCTGTAACTATATAGAACGGATGACGGTAATATTAGGAGGAATTATTTAAGATGAGTTTTACAGTCGAGAATTTAGAAAAGAACATGGCAAAGCTTACAATCACAGTTTCAGCTGATGATTTTGAAAAAGCACTTCAGGAATCTTACATGAAGAATAAGAATAAAATCAGCGTTCCTGGTTTCAGAAAAGGTAAAGTACCTCGTGCAATGATAGAGAAGATGTACGGAGCAGGAATCTTCTATGAAGATGCTGCCAACTATGCTATTCCTTCAGCATATTCAGATGCTGCCGCTGAGTGCGGACTTGATATCGTTTCACAGCCTGAAATTGATATAACACAGATTGAAAAGGGCAAAGATTTTATCTTTACGGCAACAGTTGCAGTTAAGCCTGAAGTAACACTCGGTAAGTACCTTGGCGTTGAAATCGAAAAGGTAGACACAAAAGTAACGGCTGATGATGTTAAGGCAGAACTTGAGAAAGTAAGAGAACAGAATTCAAGACTTCTTGATGTAACAACAAGAGGCGTTAAGGATAAAGACCAGGCAATCATCGACTTTGAAGGTTTCGTTGACGGCGAAGCATTTGAAGGCGGAAAGGGAACAGATTATCCTTTAACAATCGGCTCTCATTCATTTATCGATACATTTGAAGAACAGTTAATCGGAGCTAAGATTGGCAAAGAAGTAGAAGTTAATGTAACATTCCCTGAGAATTACCAGGCAGAGAACCTTGCAGGCAAGGCAGCTACATTCAAGGTAGTTGTTAAGGCAATCAAGGCAAAAGAACTTCCTAAGTTAGATGATGAATTTGCACAGGAAGTATCTGAATTTGATACACTTGCAGATTACAAGGCTGACATTAAGAAGAACTTAACAGAGAAGAAGAAAGAAGCTGCAAAGAGCGAAAGAGAAAGACTTGCAGTAGCTGCAGCAGTTGAAAATGCAACAATGGAAATTCCTGATGCAATGGTTAAGACACAGGTTAACCGTATGATTGAAGACTTTGCACAGAGATTACAGTCACAGGGACTTTCAATGGAACAGTATATGCAGTATGTAGGCGGTTCTCCTGAACAGTTTATGGAGACAATGAAGCCTGAAGCTACAACAAGAATCAAGAACAGCCTTGTACTTGAAGCAGTAGCTGAAGCAGAGAAGATTGAAGTAACAGAAGCAGACATTGATGCAGAGATAGAGAAGATGGCTTCTATGTACAATATGGAAGTTGAAAAAGTTAAAGAATTTATCGGTGATACTGAAAAAGACCAGATTAAGAAAGATCTTGCAGTACAGAAAGCAGCAGAACTCCTTGGAAGCAAGGCTGTTGAGAAAGCACCAAAGAAAGCTGAAGACGAAGAATAATTTTAATCATATTAATCAGATAGAAAGGGGATTTATATGAGTTTAGTACCTTATGTCATTGAACAGACAAGCCGTGGAGAAAGATCTTATGATATTTATTCAAGACTTTTAAAAGACAGAATTATTTTTCTTGGAGAAGAAGTAACCGATGTATCAGCAAATATTGTTGTTGCACAGCTTTTATTCCTTGAAGCAGAAGATCCGGGCAAGGATATCCAGTTATATATCAACAGTCCGGGCGGTTCGGTAACAGCCGGAATGGCAATTTACGATACAATGAATTATATTAAGAGTGACGTATCTACGATTTGTATCGGTATGGCGGCAAGTATGGGAGCCTTCCTTTTATCGGGAGGAACAAAGGGCAAGAGATTTGCACTTCCTAATGCAGAGATAATGATTCATCAGCCAAGTGGCGGTTCAAGAGGTATGGCTTCTGATATGAAAATCGTAGCAGACCAGATTCTTAAGACCAAACAGAAACTCAATGAAATCCTTGCTAAGAATACCGGCAAGCCAATTGATGTGATTGAAAGAGATACTGACAGAGATAATTATATGACAGCACAGGAAGCTCTTGAATATGGTCTCATTGACAGTATTATTGAGAACAGAAAATAATATTGAAGACTCCCGCCTGACAGCGGGAGTTATTCTTGCGTAATAAGTACGCAACAAAATGTATTAAAAATAACAGATTGGGGGACCGAAATGGCCGGAAACAGAGAAGACAAAGGATGTCGTTGTTCTTTTTGTAAAAAAAATCAGAATCAGGTTAGAAAACTTATATCAGGACCCGGTGACGTATTTATCTGTGATGAATGTATAGAAGTCTGCAACGAGATTCTTGCGGAACAGATATATGATGATGAACCATCTAAGGGCACTTTTACGGACATTAATCTGCTTAAGCCTATGGAGATAAAGGCTTTGCTTGATGAATATGTAGTTGGACAGGATAATGCCAAGAAGGTTCTTGCCGTATCTGTATATAATCATTACAAACGAATTATACATAAGGATTCTGTTGTAGATGACGGAGTTGAACTTCAGAAGAGCAATATTCTTATGTTAGGACCAACCGGTTCAGGTAAGACATATCTTGCACAGACGCTTGCAAAGATACTTAATGTACCGTTTGCTATTGCAGATGCGACGACTCTTACAGAGGCCGGATATGTAGGTGAAGATGTAGAAAATATTCTCCTTAAGCTTATACAGGCTGCGGATTATGATATAGATAAAGCCGAAAAAGGTATTATATACATAGACGAGATAGATAAGATTACCAAAAAATCAGAGAATGTCTCAATAACGAGGGATGTATCCGGAGAAGGAGTACAGCAGGCACTCCTTAAGATCCTTGAAGGAACAATGGCTTCGGTTCCACCTCAGGGCGGAAGAAAGCATCCACAGCAGGAACTTATACAGATAGATACAACTAATATTCTCTTTATATGTGGCGGTGCCTTTGACGGATTGGAAAAGATAATTGAGAACCGTATGGATCAGAAGTCAATCGGATTTAATTCCATTATAGCGGATAAGACAGATTTTGAAATCGGAGAATTTTTTGATAAGGTTCTTCCACAGGATCTTGTCAAATTCGGATTAATACCTGAATTTGTAGGACGAATTCCTGTAACCGTGGCACTTGATATGTTGGATGAGGATGCCCTTGTAAAAATCATTACAGAGCCTAAGAATGCCCTTGTTAAACAGTACAGAAAGCTTTTTGAATACGATGAAGTCCAGTTAGAAATCACAGAAGAGGCAGTAAGGGCTATCGCCAAGAAGAGTCTTGAAAGAAAGACAGGCGCGAGAGGACTTCGTTCAATTATGGAAAAAGCAATGATGGATGTTATGTACGAGATTCCGTCAGATGATAATATTTCCAAATGTATAGTAACTGAAAATACTATTACCGGGGACGGCAAACCCGAGATTGAATACCGCAGTACTAAGGTAGATAAATCCGCTGCCAAATCCGCTAGCAGTAAAAATGGAGACAAACATGAATAATGAGGTAATCAGATTACCGCTTATAACTCTAAGAGGAATGACCATATTACCACGTATGGTCATTCGTTTTGATATAAGCAGAAAAAAATCAATAAAAGCCGTTGAATATGCCATGAAGCATGAACGGAGAGTATTCCTTGTTCCGCAGAAAACACCGGAACCGGTTGAACCTAAATTAGATGAAATCTATGAATGCGGAACCGTATGCGAAATCAAGCAGGTAATCAAAATTCCGGGAGGACCTGCACAGGTAACGGTAGAGGGCCTTTATAAAGCATCAGCGGACAAATACGAGCTTGAGAATCCTGAAATTAATTACGCAATGACGACAGAAGTGGATGAATCCGGAGGGTTTGAAGACAACGTAGAAAGAGAAGCATGGCGGAAAGTTGTAATAAAAGCCGTGGAGGATTACTGCAATAGTTCAGGCATAAAATCTGCTAATACCGTAAGACGTTTAAAAACGATAAAAGATGATGCCGGTTTTGTATATGAAGCAACGGCGGAGACACTTGATGATTTTATGCTGAGGGAAGAAATCCTCGCAACAGATGATATTGAAGAAAAATATTTTATCCTCAGTCATTCCATAATGAATGAAGCAGATATCAACGACTATAAAGAATTTATTATTTCCAAAATAAAGACCAGAATCAGTGAACAGCAGAAGGAATATTTTATAAATGAACAGATAAGACTTCTGAAAGAGGAGCTTGGTGGTGAGGATGAGGATGAAGAACTTGACGAAAGGGTAAAGAATCTTAACGCACCGGAATGTGTAAAGGAAAAGCTTGTTTCTGAGATGAAAAAATACAAAAGCTGCCCTAAGATGTCGTCAGAGCTTCAGGTAATCAAGAATTATATCGACACATTACTTGAGTTCCCGTGGAGCAATTTTACGGAAGAAAATAACGATATAAAACACGCAGAGAAGATACTCAATGAAGACCACTATGGACTTGCCAAAGTCAAAGAAAGAATTCTTGAGTTTATTGCGGTAAAAAGTCTCAGTAAAGAAAGCGATGCACCTATTATCTGCCTTGTAGGACCTCCGGGAACAGGTAAAACCTCCGTTGCCATATCGGTAGCGAGGGCGTTAAACCGGAAATATGTCAGAATATGCCTTGGCGGCGTCAGGGACGAAGCAGAGATAAGAGGTCATAGAAGAACCTATGTAGGTGCAATGCCCGGACGTATCGTTGAAGGAATAAGCCAGGCAGGGACACTTAATCCGCTTATGCTTTTAGATGAAATTGATAAAGTGGGAACGGACAGCAGAGGAGATACTGCCTCAGCACTTCTTGAGGTACTTGACAGTGCCGAAAACAGTGCGTTTCATGACCATTTTATGGAAGTACCGGTGGATTTGTCAAAGTGCTTTTTTATGGCAACAGCAAATGACACACAGACAATTCCAAAGCCATTGCTTGACCGTATGGAGGTTATCGAAATTAACAGTTATACAGAGACTGAAAAGTTTCATATAGCCAAAGAACACCTTATTCCAAAACAGATTAAGAAAAACGGACTGACAACTAAACAGGTATCATTCAGCAAAGATGCAGTCAATGGTATAATAGACGGATATACAAGAGAAGCAGGAGTCAGGGAATTAGAAAGAAGCATTGCTGCAGTATGCCGTAAAGCAGCCGCAAAAATAGTTTCCGGAGAGACACAGACTAACAAAATCAAAGCTTCTAATCTTAAAGAGTATCTCGGTACCACTAAGTTTGATAAAGAAGAAGCATTAAAATCCGATGCTGTAGGTATAGTAAAAGGACTTGCATGGACAGCAGTTGGAGGCGTGACTCTTGATGTGGAAGCCTGCATTATGGACGGTAAAGGCGAGATTACGCTTACAGGACAGCTTGGAGATGTGATGAAAGAGTCGGCAATAGTCGCACTGGGATATATAAGATCCAAAGCATCGGAATACGGAATAGATAAGGAACTTTTTGAAAATAAAGATATCCATATACACATTCCGGAGGGCGCGGTACCAAAAGACGGACCATCCGCAGGAATTACAATGACGCTGGCAATGCTGTCCGCGTATACTAACCGTAAAGTAAGCCATGAATATGCCATGACCGGGGAAATAACGCTTCATGGTAATGTGCTTCCTATAGGCGGACTTAAAGAAAAGATTCTGGCAGCTAAAAATGCCGGAATAAAAAAGATTATTGTTCCTGATAAAAATAAAAAAGATGTTCTTGATATAGAAGCAGAAATTCTTGAAAATGTTGAGATAATTTATGTAAAGAAAATGGATGATGTAATCCGTAGAGCACTTTGCAAGGAGGACTAAATGGTAATAAAAAGTGTAAATCTTGAAACTGTATGCGGAATAACAAGTAAACTTCCCGAAAATACACTTCCGGAGGTCGCTTTTGCAGGCAAGTCCAATGTAGGAAAATCCTCATTGATTAATGCCATAATGAACCGGAAATCCTATGCAAAGACATCTTCGCAGCCCGGTAAGACACAGACAATTAATTTTTACAATATCAACAATGTATTTTATTGCGTGGACCTTCCGGGATACGGATATGCCAAGACAACTCTTGAGACAAGGGCAAAATGGGGCAAGATGATTGAACGCTATCTTAGCACCTCAAAACAACTGCAAAGAGTGTTTCTTCTTATCGATATCCGCCATGCTCCATCTGAAAATGACAGACTTATGTATGAATGGATTGTAAGTGAAGGGTATGAACCTGTAATTATTGCAACTAAACTGGATAAAATAAAAAGAAGTCAGATACAGAAACAGGTAAAAATATTGAGAGAAGGTCTTGGAATGTCAAAAGAAGGAATACTGGTTCCCTTTTCGGCAGAAACAAAACAGGGACTTGAAAATATCTGGGAAATAATAGACAATGCCGTACTCAAAACGGAATAATTTAATAAAAACAGTCAAAAATAGTGTAAGATGATAAATTTGTATCAGTTAGTCATCTTGCACTTATTTTTTTTGAATGATAATATATATCTAGTTAGTTAAGACTAACTAAGTGTGAATAATCATTATGAACTCCTTATAACAGTAAATGCCAATACTGTGTATGCGGGAAATCCCCGCATAAGGAGTTCAAGGTGAAATGAAAAGGAGATATGAACCATGAGTTACCTTGAAATTGAAAAAGTAATCGGAAGGGAGATCCTTGATTCCAGAGGAAATCCTACAGTAGAAGCAGAAGTATATCTTATTGACGGAACTGTTGGAAGAGGAACTGCACCAAGCGGAGCGTCAACAGGTGAATTTGAGGCTCTTGAGCTTAGGGATAATGATAAAGCAAGATACCTGGGAAAAGGCGTTTCAAAGGCTGTAGAAAATATTAATACTGTAATTAATGATGCAATCGTAGGAATGGATGCATCTGACATATATGCAATCGACAAGGCAATGATTAAAGCGGACGGAACTAAAGATAAATCAAAATTAGGTGCAAATGCAATACTTGCGGTATCAATTGCATGCTGCAGAGCCGCATCAATTTCCCTTGATATTCCATTATACAGATTTTTAGGCGGAGCATCGGGAAACAGACTTCCTGTTCCGATGATGAATATTATTAACGGCGGATGCCATGCCATTTCATCAGGACTTGACGTTCAGGAATTTATGATTATGCCTGTAGGAGCACCCTCTTTCAAAGAATGTTTAAGATGGTGTTCAGAAGTATTCCACAACCTTGCGGCAATACTTAAAGAAAGAGGACTTGCAACAAGCGTAGGAGATGAAGGCGGTTTTGCACCTGCACTTAAGTCGGACGAAGAAGCTATTGAGACAATTCTTGAGGCAGTAAAGAAAGCCGGTTACGAGCCATACAAAGATTTCAGAATCGCTATGGATGCTGCATCATCAGAGTGGAAGAGTGAAAAAGGAAAAGGCTATTACAAACTTCCGAAGGCAGGTACAGAATATACATCTGCAGAACTTGTAGAGCATTGGAAGAAACTTGTAGATAAATATCCTATCATCTCTATTGAAGACGGTCTTGACGAAGAAGACTGGGAAGGCTGGAAGATTCTTACAAAAGAACTTGGAGATAAGGTACAGCTTGTAGGAGATGACCTTTTTGTTACCAATACCGAAAGGCTTTCAAAGGGTATAGAACTTGGATGCGGTAATTCAATTCTTATTAAGCTAAATCAGATTGGTTCGGTATCAGAGACACTTGAGGCAATTAAGATGGCACATAAAGCAGGCTATACCGCTATATCAAGCCACCGCTCAGGAGAAACGGCAGACACAACAATAGCAGACCTTGCAGTGGCTCTTAACACATGTCAGATAAAGACAGGAGCACCGTCAAGAAGTGAAAGAGTAGCCAAGTACAATCAGTTACTGCGAATTGAAGAAGAACTTGGTGAATCAGCAATATATCCGGGAATCAAAGCATTTAATGTGAAATAATTCTGTACAGATACTATGGGGGTCTCCCTTCGTGGCGTAGTTTGCCACAGAGGGAGGTTTTTTTCTGCCTTAAAATAACTTATCATTGAGATTATGTTGGTAATTTGGTATCATATATACAAGTGTATTGGTGTATAAATTATGAAACTATAAATAAATCCGGAGGATTACATATGAGGACACGTAAATCAAGTATAGTGGGAAAGATGTGCTTTTTTATAATTATATCCACATTGTTTACCGCATTGGCAATAAGCATTGTATCAAAGAAAAGCATGAGCAGTTCAATTAAAGAGGAGAGGGATGGCAAGGCAGCTTTTATTGCCAGTGTAATACAGGAAGAACTTGGAGATGATGTCATAGAGGACATTGCAGCCAAGGGTGAAAACAGCAGCAGTTATGATGATTTTAAGAAACTTGCGGATAAATATTCCGAAACGGAAGATGTAGAAAGCATATATATTGATGAAAACAGCAAGGCAGTAGTTGTGGCTATGAATACCGCTGATATCAATAAAGAGGTTACAGGTTATGTAAAGCATATATGCTTTGTGGCAGGTGCGGTATTTGCTGCGGTTCTTTTATTGTATTTCTTTGAGTCACTGACGCTAAGACGTAATTTCAGAAATATTAATACGACAATTAAAGAATTGGGAAGCGAGAATGGTGACCTTACCCGCAAGCTTGACATACATTCCGGGGATGAACTTGAGATTCTCGGCAGCGGGCTTAACAAACTTTTGGACAGAGTACAATATATTATTAATAATATAGCAAAAGGTACAGATAATATTAATGAAAGTATGACATCCATTGGAAATGTTATGAGTGATGCAGAAGCTAAGGTAACATTAATAAATGATGATATGAATAATATGGTAGCAGCCACAGAAGAAATAGCTGCGTCAACGGCAACCGCTTTTAACGAAGTGACAGAATTTTGTCAGGGAACCGAAAAAATAGCTGAACTCACCGAAAAAAATACAGAACTTGCAAAGAAAATCAATAATATTTCCGGAAAAATTGCAAAACATTCTGATGAAGCAAAGGTTAAAGCATCAGACAATTATGAAATTATGAGCAGGAAACTCGAGACAGAGGATGCTAATGCAAAGTCTGTTGAAAAGATTAATGCATTGTCCAATGACATACTTGCGATTTCTGATCAGACTAATCTTCTTGCAATTAATGCAAGCATAGAGGCAGCAAGGGCAGGAGAAGCAGGCAGGGGATTTGCGGTAGTTGCATCAGAGATAAGCACTCTTGCAGAAAGTACCAATAAGGCAGCTAATGAGATACAGGTTGTAAGTAACACGGTAATGCAGGCTATAGAAGGACTTGAATCAATTTCAGCACAAATGCTTGCATATATAAGGGACAATGTACTTAAAGATTACAGTGACTATTCACAAGCAAACAGACAATTTGCAAGTGATACTGAAATTATGAACCGCGATATGGAAAATTTATCTGATATAGTTAAGAAGTACGGAGAGTCTGTTGAAGAACTCAGGACATCGATAGAGGCTGTAAGTGCGGCAGCAGAAGAAAACAGTGCCGAGATAATTACGGTGGCAGATATGGTAGATAAATTTGATGCGGCAATGAAAGATACCGTGGCAATGACCAAAGCTAATATGGAGACAGCAGCAGATATGAAAAAAATCGTGTCTGACTATAAAACATCAGACTCTGAAAACAAACCGGACCGATAATATGGAGCATATGGTGCTGACGGCGATGGATAAAAGCATCTGACGTTTCCATAAATGTAATGCAGCCACCACAAGGCAAAAATCAATATCAAGGAGATTTGTATGAAATTATGGAAAATCGGTGTTCTGGGGATAGCTGCAGCACTTTTTTTGAATGGCTGCGGTAAGGATTGTAAAGATAAAATAATTAATCCTTCAATGGAAGATATAACAGCGGTAAGTGAAGTTGAGACAACCAAGAATTTTACCAAAAATACTTACACGGGGATAGATATACGTAACAAGGGTGAAATTACCAATGAAACGGGGGATGTGTCCCGTATTGGAATGAATATGTATCAATCCCGTATCAATGACAAAGATTTTTATTTTAATGATGTGGCTGTCCGTGACGGAAAAATGATTGTTGCATATTCACTTGTGACCAGGGTATATAATGAAGGCGAAAAAGAAAATAATCATAATTACGGAATGGATATATATGAAATACACATAGCAGTAATCAATATTAAAAATAAGGAAATTATAAAAGATTTTGTGCCGGGAAAGGAATTCCTTAATGTTGTTTTTGACAGAGGCGGTATAAGATGTCTTAAGAACTGCTATGGTGGTACGGAAGGCACATATTATGATTACAGCCTTAATAAATTATTTGATTTTAAATGTAATTACGATAATCAGGGTTATTTTTCCGAAAACGGCTGCAGAATATATTACTTTGAAAGAAATAAAATATGTATGTATAACCCGGAGAATGGCTCAGTCAGCAATGTAAAGCCTAATAACAAAATGCTGATAACGGCAATTAACGGCGTTTTTACCGATATGAACAGTATTGATTATGTATCGGTATCGGGAATAGGAACAGACCTTAAATCCTATAATGGTATCTTCAGGACGGATACCGGGGAATTTATATATCTGAACAGATACACCGGGGCAGATGTTTATTTTGATACTACTTCGGGTAATGGCATAATATGGGAAGAGAAAAACGATTCTTCAGACATTCATAATTGGAAAGTATATCTTCCGGATGACAAAATCTGCAATATCAGATATAGTGGAGAGACACAGGATATTTACTTCAAGGTATTGGATAACGGAGATATATTTTTTTATGGATATAACGGAGAATATGTTGAAATGACATTGTTTGACGGTTATAATTACAAGTGTAAAGGAATTACAAGGCTTGATATCAGAACAATGTTTGATGATGCCGTGAATGGATATCTCATATCTCAAGTTGAGCCGGTATATCTTAACGATAATGGGATTATGATTGTATTAAGTGATGGCAATTCAGGCAACTATTATTTTGAATGGGATATAACCCGGAACAGTGAATATAATGTTAATATAGAAATATATGGCGCAGATGAAGACTTTCCATCGGTTGCATCTATGGCAGAATTATATAATCCTGAATTGTTTGTACCGGGTAAATTATCTGACGGACTTCTTCCACTGAATGACCGGGTAAAAGATATTGAGGACAAATATAATATAAAAATAAGCATAGGCGAAGAATGCAGCAATATCATCGGCGGATACGCAATAAGAGCACTTACCGATTATGATTATGTTAACAATGCTTTGGATATCCTTGATGAAGAATTGTCAAAATACCCTGAAGGGTTTGTAGGACAGATCGGATATGGGAATTATGATACGATACATTTTTATATCGCAGCGGATCTGATAGGAATATCCTCGGAGACACTGAACACCGCAGGTGGTTTCCAGCTGGAGATAGGCAATGAATCCGTTATTGTGGTGGATTTTACTTATTTTACGGTCGCAAGAACTACAATTCATCATGAATTAGGTCATTGTATAGATGATACTCTTACATATAATGGTTATATGGATGAGAATATCTGGAATAGCTATAACCCATTATCTGTAACAGGAGGATCCATATATACAGACACTTATGATTTGTATGGGAATTACGGCGATGAGATATATGCTTACGGTTCTAATGGTGAAGATTGCGCAAATTCATATTTTGTGGACACATATTCAATGACTTATCCGTCAGAGGACAGGGCAAAGATATGGGAAAATATAATGTCTGACGAGAAATATGTGTATTGGGAAAAGACCCCGCACCTTACAGCAAAACTTAATTACTATGCCGAATGTATCCGGCAAAACTTTGATTCTACCGGATGGAATGATGTCCGTTGGGAAAAATATATGAATAAATAACGTAGGAGGAAAAATGGGAGCAGATTATTTAATTTTTACTGATGTATCTACGGATATAGATAAGGAAATGCTTAAAAAGTACGATATCAGATTCGTACCGATGGAATATGTGTTAGGCACGGACACATTTTACTGTGAACAGCCTGAAACGGAGGAGATGATGCACAATTTTTACGAAAAACTCCGTAATAAGATAGAAACACATACAAGTCAGATTACCCCTAACAATTATTATGAAGTATTTGAACCCTTTGTAAAAGAGGGAAAGTCCTTGATATATATTTCATTATCAAGCGGATTAAGCAATACTTACGAATCAGCCCTTCTTGCAGCCAATAATCTTAAAGAAGATTATGAAGATGCGGAAATTGAGATTGTGGATTCGCTTTCAGCAACAGGAGGAATGGGCATTTTATGTGAAATTGCGGGAATGAATCGCGAAAAAGGAATGAATTGCAAGGAAAATGCGGAATGGCTCAGAAATAACGCAACCAGAATCAATCATTGGTTTGAAGTGGAGGATCTTATATACCTTAAAAGGGGCGGAAGGGTATCAGCCGCAACTGCTGTTATAGGAACCGCACTTAATATCAAGCCGGTGCTTAGAATAGACAGGGAAGGCCATCTTGAAAATATTGATAAGAAAAGGGGCAACAAGCTTGCCTTGAAAGCACTCTTTGACAGGTTTTCGGAAAGTTTTGACATGCATATAGAATATCCTGTATATATATCGTGTGCGGATAATATGAAAGATGCAATGGCACTTAAGGAAATGATTCTTGAAAAATATCCGGAGGCTGTGGTAAAAGTAACGATGTTAAGCCCGATAATAGGAGCACATACGGGACCTGATATAGTTGCACTTATCCATTACGGAAAAGAAAGAGAATAGTTACATAGATTACCTGTGGTTCGTAACCACAGGTAATTTGGTTTCTATGGTGTAGTTATCAGGTACTCTGTGGGCATGGGGAACCGCTATGTGCCCTTCCCTGTTAAGAATACGTTTTACATAGTCTCCTTCATTGGAAAGAGGTGTGTCAAACTCCATGCCGTAAAGACGGTCATTCTCTGCACTGCCGATTTTATGCAGGTCTGATCCTGCTGTCATGAATATATTATGTTCCCTGCAATATATCTCAGCATTATGGTTGTTATACATGTGGTTGAATGTATTATATCCCTCCATGGCGTCACATGTATCGGGGTTAAGATATATCGTGTTAAGGTAGTCCCGCTCGCGGAACGGATGTGCCTGTACTACCAGCCCGTTATCCCTGTGAATTACGTCATACTGTTCTGCACGGCTGTAAGACATTATGTCAGGATGGCCTAAAAGCCACTTTTTATCAAGTCCGTAAATCAGAAATTCATCGCCGTCAAAATTGGCTTCCCAGCCGAAAAATACAGGAAAATCAATGGCATCTCCGGCTTCTTTTGCCAATTCATAACTGCGGCAGAACATATTGACCCTGTCTTCCCAGGGAAGGTCATTGGAAATACGACAGTTGCCGTTAAAAAAATGGTCTGTTATAAATATACCACTGTAGCCTAATGATTTATAATAAGCAGGATATTCTGCAGCACTTGTTGAACCGCAGCGGCTGCTTTCTTTTGTATGTAAATGAGTCTCATATTTAAACATAATTGCAGAACCTCCACTCTTGATTATATCATATTATTGATTTAGAATGAATTATATATGAGGTAAATTATGAAAAAAGTTCTTAATTCAGAGGCAGTTAAAATTATTGCACTGGTAACAATGCTTATTGATCATATAGGCTATATTATGTACGGACATATTGATACAGGTGTATACAATGTGCTGAGAGGAATCGGAAGAATATCTTTCCCACTTTTTGCTTTTTTAATAGCGGAAGGTTTTTTCTATACAAAGGATGAAAAGAAATATTTATTAAGAATAATGAGTTTTGCTTTTATATCCGAAATACCATTTAATATGATGACAGGAGGCAGAATAATATACACCGGTTCAGTTAATGTTCTGTTTACGTTTACGATAGCACTTCTCGTACTGTACGTGTGCAGATATTACGATAAAAAGGGACTGGGCTTTGGCATATTGCATTTTCTGACAGCTGTTGTGGGAATGGCGCTTGCTTTTTTAATAAGGTCAGACTATTCCTACTGTGGAGTGGCTCTTGTATTTGTGTTTTATTACATGAGATATAACAAAGGCACAGGATACTATTTTACGGCCGCGCTTATAATGACTTTATATGGCGAAAGCATAAGCTCTCTGGCAGCAGTTTTTTCACTTGTTTTTATCTTCTTGTATAATGGAGAAAAGGGTAAATACGGTAACAGAATAAAATGGTTCTTTTATGTATTTTATCCTGTTCATATGATGATACTTGGTATTATTGGGAGGTTTTTGTAAATGGCAGATATAATGGATTACATGGAGTGGAGGGGCGACGTTACTTTTGATATGATTCCTGTTAATGAAGTTGATGGGTTGATTTTTTCGCAATTTGCATACATTCCGTTAGAGGGTGTTATTGATGATATGTCAGGAGAGATGAGTGTTCTTGAAGCAGGAAACAGATTTTTTGATATCCATAGTGAAGAAGAGATAAGGGGATATACAGAATTATTAAAGAATTGCTGCCGGGTTTTTAAGGGAATGATGAATTGCGACAGGTTTAAGAATTTAAAAATAAAGTATTATCATGCCGATTTTGATCCCGAAATATCCAAACAGTTTGGCGCAGTGACTATTGTAATCCATGATGATTTGTATTATGTGGCATTTCGCGGCACAGATGATTCTTTAGCAGGATGGGAAGAAGATTTTAAGGCGTGTTATACAATGCCTGTTGAAGCACAGGTAGAGGCAGAAAGTTATCTTGGCAGGATTTTTAATGATTATGATGGTAAAATATATATCGGAGGGCATTCCAAGGGAGGAAACCTTGCAGTATATGCGGCAATGACTGAAGGTTATAAGCACAGGGACAGGGTCGTAAGAATACATAATTTTGACGGCCCCGGATTCCTGGAGGAATATGTCAAGACAACTGAATACCAGACTATGGCAAAAATAGTCGAAAATTACAATCCTAAGGCATCTATAGTGGGAATGATAATGTTCCGTGATGATAATTGCGTAATAGTTGAAAGCTCTGAAAAAGGACTTATGCAGCATGCGGGAATTTCATGGCAGGTCAAGGGTACACATTTTGTTACTGCAGACAGCTTTGAAAATTTCAGCATGGTATTCAGCCAGGCAAATAAGACATGGATTAATGGAATAAGTGAAGAAGAAAGGGAACTTTTTATAGAAATCGTATTCCGTATATTAAGGGACGGTTTTGACACGGTTACAGGTCTTAAAGAAGGCTTTTTTACAACTGCCACTGCTATCATAAAGTCCTATAACGGAATTGAAAAAGAAACCAGACGTATGATAAGAAGGATAGTTGGACATGTTATAAAACTTAGTAAGGAATCTTATTTTGAAACAAGAAAAATGATAAAATCTTCAGAAGAAAAGGGAAATTGATATGGACGTTAGTTTATATCTGTGTTAATATACTACTTAGACTAAAGATCGTGTTTGAATATCTTTAAAAGGTGAATATTATATGAAAAATATTGAGAAGCTTGATACTGTGACGGGATTACCAATCTATGACAGTTTTATTGGGATAGCGAGGGAAGAGTTAGCTAATAATTTTGTACCGGGGCATTATGTTCTGATAGCGACGGATATTAGTAACTTTAAGTACATTAATCATATTTACGGATATAGTAAAGCTAATGAATTATTACGGGATTTGATAGCATTGATCAGTAATAGTGTTGATGGAAACGTTTCCACCTGCAGGACCCATTCGGATCATATAATCAGCCTTTTTAAATATAACGGAGATAAGACGGCATTTTGCAGCCGTGTGGACAGATACAGCAGGGATTTTGTTAAAGATAATAACAGAAAATATCCTTCGATTATGCTTCACCTTAACAATGGTATACTTTTTATTGATAAATATAATGATGATTTAATATATTGCATAGATAAGGCTAACGTTGCAAGACGCAGGGCTAAGGGTAATTATTGTGTATCCAGTGTAATCTTTTCAGATGACATGATGGATAAGGAAGAGGAAGATGCTAAGATACTTGCCGTATTTGATACAGCAATTAAGAATGGCAATATTAAGACCTTCTATCAGCCAAAGATTAATATCCGGACCTATGAAATTAATGGTGCTGAAGTACTTAGCAGAATTTATGACAGCAACGGCAAGATGCTGTACCCTGATACATATATCCCGGTTCTTGAGAACAGCGGTAAGGTTGTGGAACTTGACCGTTATGTTATGAGGGAAGCATTTGCTTCCGTCAGAAAGTGGATTGATATGGGATGGAAAGTGGTTCCTGTGTCAATTAATCTTTCAAGAATGCATTTTTATGAGAGCAATGTGGCTGATAATATATATAATGAGTTTAGACGTTACAATATTCCTGTGGAATATGTAGAACTGGAACTGACAGAGTCCTTATTTTTTGCGGATTCAGACACAATTATAAGAGAAATTTCCAAGCTTAGAAACTATGGCTTCAAAGTAAGCATGGATGATTTCGGAGTTGGATACAGTACACTTAATACACTGGGTACACTTCCGGTAGATATTATTAAATTTGACAAAGGTTTTATAAGCAATAGTATGAATAATGAAGCAGTTTACCAGATACTGCAAAGTCTGATACATGTATTCAGACAGATTAATTATGATGTGATTTGTGAAGGAATAGAGACAAAGGAACAGGAAAAGCTTATTTTTGAATGTGGTTGTGATAACGTTCAGGGTTTTCTGTATGACAAGCCTCTTGAAAGAGATATATTTGAGGACAAGTATCTTAAGAAACAACCTATACAATGCCTGGAGGGATAATACTTGATTTGCTATGACGGAATTTTTTTTGATGAACTCACAAGGCTGCCATATGACAGATATTTTGTAAGGCAGGCTCAGGAACTAATTAGAAACCAACTGAAGAGACCTGTAATGATTTCACTTGATATAAGTAATTTTAAATATTTTAATCGGATGTATGGTTATAGAGAAGGTGACCGGCTTATCAGTAGAATGGTGGAATGTTTCTGCCATAATAACGCTGACTGTGTACTGGCATACAGAATATATGTTGACCATATTATCATGTTGATTGAAGCAGAAGGATTGCCGGAGAAAGTATTCAAGGCAAAATATAGCGATATGTTATCCCGTTTCAGTGAGAAGACGAATATGGAATTCCCTTTGGCACGAATAAGACTTTACCTCGGTGCATATTATGTAGAAGACAGAGATGAAGACATCGGGATAATAATTGACAAGTCACAATATGCAAGACGTAGTATTAAGGCAAATTATCTTACCTATATTGCAATTTTCAGGGCAGATATGGAAAAGAAAGCTGTTGATGAAGCCAAAATAATTCCTATGTTTTATTCAGCTTTGGAGAATAACAGAATAGAAGTGTACATACAACCAAAATTTTCAATAGATGATGAACGCCTTATCGGCGGCGAAGCACTTTCAAGGATAATGGATAATGACGGAAATATAATACCTCCGGGAATGTATATAGATATACTTGAAAGAACCCATTTAATTTCAAAGCTTGATGGGTGCGTAATCAGAAAGCTGATTGCAATTCAGAAAAAATGGATGGACGAAGGAAGGCCGCTTACAACAATATCCCTTAATCTTTCCAGGGTTGACCTGTTAGAACAGGGATTCGTTGACAGTATTCATCAGGCAATAGTTGAATCAGGTGTTCCATCCGGGTATTTTGAATTTGAATTGACGGAGACGGTCTTTTGCGAAAATATTACAGAAATCACAAAACAAATTGATTTTCTAAAAGAAAAAGGGTATAAAATAAGTATGGATGATTTTGGCTCTGGCTATAATTCACTGTACATGTTAGGAAAGATACCCGTTGACATAATCAAGTTCGACAGAGGTTTTGTACTTAACAGTCTCCACGGAGAGACCGGTCGGACAATAATGAAGAATCTCATACATACCTTTACAGAGGTTGATTTTGAAATTATCTGCGAAGGTATTGAAAACAGAGAGGAAGAAAGCATCGTGTACAGTTGCGGATGTAACGCAGTACAGGGTTATCTTCATGATAAACCATTACCATATTATATTTTTGCTGACAAATATTTATTGGCAACTAATGATGATTAAAGGAGGAGAATTAATATGGCAAGAGGAGGCGGTGGCGGAGGCCACTCAGGAGGAAGTTTTGGAGGAGGCCGTTCAGGCGGAAGTTTTGGCGGCGGAGGACGTTCAAGCAGTTTCGGCGGAGGACGTTCAAGTAGTTTCGGTGGAGGATTTTCAAGAGGTCCAAGCCACCGTTCATCATATTACGGAGGTTCAAGAAGCTCGTATTACGGACGGCCGACAAGAAGGGTGTACTATGGTTCGCGTGGTTCATCACCATGCGGATGTATGTTTGGTTTCCTTATATTTGCGATGATTTTTATCGGAGGCTTATTTACAGCGTTAGGTGGTTCGTTAGGCGGTAATATTACCAAGAGTAACGAGAAACGTGAGAAGATGGACACTTCCAACACTACATATTCCAACACATGGTTTGTTGACGAACTTGGCTGGTTAGGAAGAGGAAGTAAGCTTAGAGACGGTCTTGAAAGCTTCTATAAGAAAACAGGTGTACAGCCTTTAGTATATCTTGCAGAATATAAATCAGATTATGATTTTAAAAATTATGATTATATGTATGCAAAAGCAGAAGCTCTTTATGATGAGTTGTTCGGTTCAGATGAAGGACATCTCCTTTTCGTGTACTTTGCGTGCAAGAATGATTATCCGTCATTAATGGATGGAAAGGCATTCTATATATGCGGTAAGCAGACGGAAGTGGTTATGGATGAAAATGCAAAGTCTATTCTTGAGTCTTCATATGACTACTACTATAACGGTGATGCATCTATAAGCGTTGAAGAGATGCTTGCCAAGATATTTACAAGAGCCGGTAAAGAGATAATGAAAGGACCTATCAGAATCAGGTACGTTGTTATAATTATAGTATCTGTTGTAGGTGCTATCGTTGTTATTTCATTACTGTTTAAGTGGTGGAAAGCAAGAAAGGCACAGAAGAACAAAGAAGCAGAGGACCTTGAAAGGATTCTCAGCAAACCGCTTGAGACATTTGGCAAATCAGATGTAGACGATTTAAAGGATAAATACAAAGACTGAATATAATAACTAAATGGCAAGGAATATCCTTGCCATTTGTTACAGATAGGGAAATGCAGAAGTTGCATTATGTGTGGAAACAGAGTGGGGAATTATACTATGGAAAAAACTACAAAAAGAAAAAGCCTGATGGGCACATTTAATTACATAATAATATTACCGGTGTTTTTTATCGGTATTGTTATGGCAGGTATAAGCTATATTCTGATTAAGAAGAATGTATATTATGAGATTCGGTCAGGTATGGAAAATGAGGCATATACATTAGCCAATACTTATGATGTTATGTATCCCGGATATTATGAATTGGTTAAGGCGGAGAATCTTATGGCTCTTAAGAAAGGAGAACATTATCTTACCAATGATTTTATTGATAACATAAAAGAGGATACGGGACTTGAGATAACAATTTTTTACAATGACATAAGGATGATTACAACCTTATACAGTGATAATAAAAGAATTACCGGAAGTAAAATGAATTCGGCAATCAAAAAGGATGTTCTTGACAATGGATACTCTAAGTTTTATGACGATGTAAGAATAGAAGAAGAACGTTTTTTTGCATATTATCTGCCGGTCCATAACGGAAGCGAGAATATAATAGGTGCAATATGTATACTGAAGCCGGCAAATCAGATTCATTCAAAATTTGCAAAACAGGTAATTCCGCTTATTGCGATTATTATTGCCGGTGTTGTGATTATTACGTATCTGAATTATCTTTACTTTGGTAAACTTAATAAGAATTTCAAACATATAAGAAATTTCCTCGGGGAAGTTACAGGCGGCAATCTTAAAGCTGAAATGAACCGGGAAGCCCTGGCAAGGGAAGATGAAATAGGAGATGTTGCAAAGGCAAGCGTAAATATGCAGAGGTCTTTGAGAAATCTTATAGTTAAAGATTCACTTACTGATTTATATAATAGGAGATATTGCAACCAGAATCTTAAAAACATATCGGAGCAATATATAAAGACGGGGGAACCGTATACCCTTGCGATAGCGGATATTGATTTTTTCAAAAAAGTTAATGATACATACGGACACACCGCAGGCGATGAAGTGCTGGTAAGCGTTGCACAGATTATGAAGAAAAGTATGGCCGGAAAAGGTTTTGCTGCAAGGTGGGGTGGTGAGGAATTTCTGCTTGTATATACAGGCTGTGATATGGAAACTACATTAACTTATCTTGAAATGCTTGTAGAAGCCATACGTGAAATGTGTGTTGAGTATGGCGATAAGGTAATCAAAATTACCATAAGTATAGGTGTAGCAACAGGAAACGGTGACTCTGTTGATAAAGTATTATGTACAGCAGACAACAGATTATATCATGCAAAAAAAGAGGGACGTGACAGAGTTGTCTCAGATTAAAAAATTATTTCCAAACTGAAACTTATGTTGACTTTTTAGATATCCATTGATAACATAACGTTAAAAGGTTGTGAGGCGTAAGCCTTAAAATATATGATAACATTAGGAGGAACTTAAATGAGCCATTATTCCAAAGAGGACATTATTAAGTTTGTAGAGGAGAACGACGTTGAGTTTATCAGACTTCAGTTTACCGATCTTTTCGGTATCCTTAAGAACGTTGCAATTCCTAAGAGCCAGTTAAAGAAAGCACTTGATAATCAGATGATGTTTGACGGTTCATCAATTGACGGCTTTGCCCGTATTGAGGAATCAGATATGTGTCTTCGTCCTGATCTTGACAGTTTTGTTATATTCCCATGGAGACCACAGACAGGTAAAGTTGCAAGATTAATTTGCGATGTTTATAAGACTGACGGTACACCATTTGAAGGAGATCCAAGGCATATCCTTAAGAAAGCGATGGCAGAAGCTGAGAAGATGGGATACACATTCAATGTAGGACCTGAATGCGAATTTTTCTTATTTAACGTGGATGAGAACGGGGCACCTACAACCAATTCTAATGATCAGGCTGCATATTTTGACCTGGGACCTAATGATCTCGGAGAAAATGCAAGACGTGACATGGTACTTACACTTGAAGATATGGGATTTGTTATTGAAGCATCCCATCATGAGTGTGCACCTGCACAGCATGAGATTGATTTCAAATATGGTGAAGCAGTCAAGACAGCGGATTCAATTATGACATTTAAACTTGCTGTTAAGACCATCGCCCAGAGACATGGACTGCATGCGACATTCATGCCTAAGCCTAAGGCTAATATGGCAGGTTCAGGTATGCACATCAATATGTCTCTTGAAAAAGATGGTAAGAATGTATTTGCTGATGAGAATGGTAAGAATGGATTAAGTGAAGAAGCATACCATTTTATAGCAGGGCTTATGAAGCATATTAACGGAATTGTTGCAATAACCAATCCTCTCGTTAATTCATATAAGAGACTTATTCCCGGATACGAAGCACCTGTTTATATAGCATGGTCTGCTAAAAACAGAAGTCCTCTTATCAGAATTCCGGCAGCCAGAGGAAAGGGAACAAGAGTAGAACTCCGTAATCCGGATCCGACAGCTAATCCATATCTTGCACTTGCTGTATGCCTTATTGCAGGACTTGATGGAATCAAGAATAAATTAGAAGTCTGTGACAGCGTTGATGCGAACATCTATGCCATGACTAAGAAAGAAAGAAGAGAAAGAGGAATTGACAGTCTTCCGGAGACTCTTATTGATGCAGTAAAGCACCTTGAAAAAGATGAGCTCATCATGGAATTCCTTGGCGAAGAGACAGCAGAAAAATATATCGAAGCTAAGAAGGCGGAATGGAAATCATACAAGGTTGCCGTAAGTGAATGGGAAGTCAACCAGTATCTGAGTACATATTAATATCCAATCACCGGAGGCAGTAATATGGAGAACGTTGTAGTTGTTTTCCCAAAGCTGGATGATGGCAATAAAATTAAAGCTGTTCTTGTTAAAAATGGTATTAATGTTGATTATGTATGTACAAGTGGTGCACAGGCACTTGAGTATGTAAATAAGCTGAATGAAGGAATTGTGGTATGCAGTTACCGTTTTACGGATATGTATTACACACAGTTAAAAGAAGATTTGCCGGATGGTTTTGAGATGCTTTTGGTGGCATCTAAAGGCCACTGGCTTGATGGAGAGGATACCCATATTATTAAAATTGGTACTCCTCTCAAAATTTTTGATCTGTTAAATACAGTTCATATGATGTTTGAAGCACAGACAAGGCGCCGCAAGAAGAACAGAGTTGTACCAAAATTCAGAACCGAAGAAGACAGAAAAGTAATTAAAGAAGCAAAAAGTGTATTGATGGACAGAAATAATATGTCAGAGTCTGAAGCACATGCGTATCTGCAGAAATGCAGTATGGATAGTGGTAACAGCCTTGTAGAAACAGCGGGCATGGTAATATGTCTGTACAGATGCTGATAGAAAGAGGTAACCTATGAAATTTACTAAGATGGAAGGTCTTGGAAATGACTATGTATATGTAAATTGTCTTGAGGAGCAGATTGCTGATCCTTCAAAGACTGCGATTGAAGTAAGTGACAGACACTTTGGAATCGGTTCTGACGGACTTATTCTTATCAAACCTTCTGATAAAGCAGATTTTTTTATGGAAATGTATAATGCAGACGGTTCCCAGGGAAAGATGTGCGGCAACGGAATAAGGTGCGTCGGCAAATTTGTATATGATTACGGCCTTACCGATAAGACAGAAATAACCGTGGATACCTTAGCAGGAATAAAATACCTTAGTCTCAATGTTGAAAACAAAGCAGTGAAGTCAGTCAGGGTTAATATGGGTAAGCCTGAATTTACTCCTGCCCTTATACCTGTCAAAGCGGACGGGGACAGTGTTATTGACAAGGAATTTATTTTTGACGGCAATGCATACAGGATAACCTGTGTGTCAATGGGTAATCCTCATTGTATTACATACATGGATGATATTAAGAATGTTGAAATTGAAAAAATCGGACCTGTATTTGAAAATGACAGTATTTTCCCTGACAGGGTCAATACAGAGTTCGTGGAAGTTATAGACAGAGATACTCTTTCAATGAGAGTATGGGAAAGAGGCTCAGGAGAGACTCTTGCCTGCGGAACAGGCGCATGTGCGGTAGCGGTGGCGTCTATTCTTAACGGTCTTTGCAATGACAGCGTAACAGTAAAGCTTCTGGGCGGTGACTTAAAGATAACATGGGACCGGGAAGCTGACGTTGTTTATATGGAAGGACCTGCCAATATTGTATTTACCGGTGAATGGAACCGATAAAATATATAATATTCCGGAGGAAACAATATGTTCAAAATTAATGAAAACTACCTTAAATTACCTGGAAGTTATCTTTTTTCCACAGTAGGAAGAAAGGAAAGGGAATATAAAAGCGCTCATCCCGACAAAAAGGTAATCAAATTAAGCATCGGCGACGTAACACAGCCGATTGCACCTACAATTATTAAAGCAATGCATGCAGCAGTTGATGAAATGGGTAATGCAGCAACATTTCACGGATATGCACCTGACCTTGGATATGAATTTTTGCGTAAGGCAATAGCTGACGGCGACTATAAGACAAGAGGCGTTGATATTGCCATTGATGAAATATTTGTATCGGACGGTGCAAAATGCGACTCAAGTAATATCCAGGAGATACTCGGACTTGATAACAGAATTGCAGTAGGTGATCCTGTATACCCTGTATATGTGGATTCTAACGTTATGGCAGGACGGGCAGGCGACTATAACAGTACAACAGGAACATGGAGTAATGTTATATATATGCCTTGCAAGGAAGAAAATAATTTCGCTCCCGAGCTTCCAAAGGAAGTACCTGACATAATATATCTTTGCTTCCCTAATAATCCTACGGGAGCTACAATTAACAAAACAGAACTTCAGAAATGGGTTGATTATGCTAACGAGCATAAATCACTTATCATATATGATGCAGCTTATGAAGCATATATATCGGATGCGGATGTCCCTCACACAATTTATGAGTGTGACGGTGCCAAGACATGCGCTATCGAGCTCAAGAGTTTTTCAAAGAATGCAGGATTCACAGGTGTAAGACTTGGTTATACCGTAATTCCAAAAGAACTTGAATGTGACGGTGTGAAGCTTAATGCTCTCTGGGCAAGAAGACATGGCACTAAGTATAACGGAGCACCTTATATCGTGCAGAGAGCCGGAGAAGCAGTATATTCCGAAGCCGGCAAGGCAGAACTTAAGGAACAGGTTGCTTACTACATGAAAAATGCAAAGGTAATCAAGGACGGACTTAGGGAAGCCGGATACTCTGTATCAGGCGGTGTCAATGCTCCATATATCTGGTTAAAGACAATCGATGGAATGACTTCATGGGAATTCTTCGACTATGTTCTTGAAAATGCCAATGTTGTAGGAACACCGGGTTCAGGATTCGGACCAAGCGGCGAGGGCTACTTCAGACTGACAGCATTCGGAACATACGAAAATACCGTAGAAGCCATCGAGAGAATGAAGAAGATTATTAAATAATTTTAATTTAAGGCATCTTGACCTGAAAATGGGAGGGGTGCCTTAAAAAATAAGGAGGTAATGAATAATGAAAAAATTAGGATTTATATTTGCTTTAGTTGCTGCAATTGTTATGATGACAGGTTGTGGTAAAAGCAACAGTAATACGGGGAAAACATTTGAACTGATTATATATTTTGAATCTTCGGATGTATCTTTATGTAAAGAGGAACTGCACGAATGGCTGGGAGATAAGTATGAGATATTGTCAGAAGAATATAAGACAGATGAAGAACAGGCGGATGAATTCAGGGATAAATATGATTTGAATGAAAATATGTTTAACATCGAAACCGGTAAAGTAACAATCTGCACACTCCTGTTGGATAATATAAAAGATGGGACAGAAGCAGAAAAAATTAAGCAGGGTATGGGTGAAGTTAAAAATGTAGGGTTAGTAAAAATGTCATACCCATATGAAAAGCAGGATGAGCAGGTTATCATAACGGAAGAAAGTGAGGAAACTTTAAAATACAAGGATGAGATTGTATTAAGTTTTTACTATGAAGCAGATAATGAGGAACAGTGTGAGAATGGAATTGTTGCTTCCATAAAAGATAAATATTCCGTTGAAGAGGTAGGTTATACAAATTTTTCCGAAGACATAAAGAAATATAAAGAGCAAAATCCTGATGAAGTAGTTGTTGTCCCGCAAAAAAATGTTTTTATCTGTAAGATGCGTATTAAAAATATAAAAAATGAGTCAGATATAAAAACAATAGTAGCTGAAATTGAAAAAGATGAAAAAGTAAGTCAGGTAGAATATATAAGACCTACTTATCATTAATGTTGTAAGAAAGAAACTTGGTAAGGAGACCGATATGAAGAAAAAATGGATTGCATTTGGTATAGTTGCTGCATTACTGATTGCGGTGTTAGTGATAGTGCTGAGATTTACCAAAAAACAGACTAACGGAATCACTGACGGTAAGTACATGGCTGTGGATTGCCCTGAATATCCTGACGCGTACATTATTGTCAAGAATAATTCAATTCAGATTTATAATATTGATGTTAATGCAATATATAGAAATGAACAGGTTGAGGCTATAAGAAAGATTTGTGAAGATAAGGAATCAGGCATAGCATTAACGGATGAGGAAATTGAGGAACTTTCTGATTTAAATAAAATGTTTGTTGAGAATTCATATAAAGTTGATGTAGAGAAGGAAACAAAAGAAGGAACGTATTCATACGTTTATTCCTGCTTGTCTAAAGGCAATTATTTTGGACTCCATTTTTTGTATGATTCTTATAATAAAACAATAAAGATAAATAATTATCAGAAAGAGATTGTTTTTAAAAAATAGATGGGACAGAATATCTAATACTCATTTTCCCCCTTGCATTAATATTTTGTATGTGATACTATTTATTCCATAGTGAAAGGCAATGAACAAGACTCGTATTCATGGACCCCGACAGGAAGAAGACATCATCGACTGAGAGTGACTTCAGGAGGGACGGAATAGCGGGAACACTTGGGAGCCGGCTTTCTGAACTTAAGTAGGTCAGCACGTTGGTACGCGTTAAGTACGAGAGAGGAAGATTTTCTTCAATGCGGGTGGTACCGCGGATAATGTGATTATTCGTCCCGGAATACAATGTATTTGTATTCCGGGATTTCTTTTGTTTGAAGATATGGTTTTAATCACAGAAAATTATTTTAGGAGGACCAACATGGGAAATATTTACAGAGATATGACTCTTGAAAATTTAGACGAGTCATATATTGGCAAAGAACTTAAAGTGGCAGGATGGGTAGAGAATATCCGTGACCACGGTGGAGTTTCTTTTATCGATTTAAGAGATATGTACGGCGTATTGCAGGTCGTAATAAGAGATACGGAACTTCTTAAAGGAATTAAAAAAGAAGAAAGCATTTCCGTAGAAGGATTAATGGAACAGAGAGACGAAGAGACATATAATCCTAAGATTAAGTCAGGAACAATCGAACTTGAAGCACATAAAATAACAACACTTGGACAGGTGTATACACAGCTTCCGTTTGAAATCCAGACATCCAAGGAAGTAAGAGAAGATGTAAGATTAAAATACCGTTATCTCGATTTAAGAAATGAAAAAGTAAAAGACAATATTTTATTCAGATCAAAAGTAATAGCATATCTCCGTCAGAAAATGACAGAGATGGGATTTGTTGAAATACAGACACCAATTCTTTGTGCATCATCACCTGAAGGCGCAAGAGATTATATCGTTCCATCAAGAAGATATAAAGGTAAATTCTATGCACTTCCACAGGCACCACAGCAGTATAAGCAGCTTCTCATGGTATCGGGAATTGATAAGTATTTCCAGATTGCACCATGTTTCAGAGATGAAGATGCAAGAGCTGACCGTTCACCGGGAGAATTTTACCAGTTGGATTTTGAAATGAGCTTCGCAACACAGGAAGACGTATTCAAAATCGGTGAAGAAGTATTAACATCAACATTTGAAAAATTTGCACCTGAAGGGTATGAAGTAACTAAAGCACCTTATCCTATTATCAGCTATAAGCAGGCAATGCTTGAGTTTGGTTCGGATAAGCCTGACCTTCGTAACCCACTCAGAATTATAGATGTAACGGATTTCTTCCAGAAATGTACATTTAAGCCATTTATCGGCAAGACTGTAAGGGCAATCAAGGTTCATGACAATATGTCAAAGGGCTTCCATGAGAAGCTTCTCAAGTTCGCAACAGGAATCGGAATGGGCGGACTTGGATACCTTGAGGTACTTGAAGACGGAAGTTACAAGGGACCTATTGATAAGTTTATCCCGGATGAGCTTAAAGAAGAATTTAAGACAATCGCAGGACTTAGCACAGGCGATACAATTTTCTTTATGGCTGATAAGGAAGAAAGAGCAGCATTTTTTGCAGGACAGATTCGTACAGAGCTGGGAACAAAGCTTGATTTAATTGAGAAGAACGCATATAGATTTTGTTATGTAAATGACTTCCCAATGTTTGAAAAAGATCCTGAGACCAAGAAAATCGGATTTACACATAATCCATTCTCAATGCCACAGGGCGGACTTGAAGCACTTAATACCAAAGATCCTCTCGATATCCTTGCATACCAGTATGATATCGTATGTAACGGTGTAGAATTATCATCAGGAGCAGTCCGTAACCACGATATGCAGATAATGGTTAAAGCATTTGAAATCGCAGGTTATGATGAAGAAGTATTAAAGGCAAAATTTGGCGCATTGTACAATGCGTTCCAGTTCGGTGCACCACCACATGCAGGAATGGCTCCGGGCGTTGACCGTATGATTATGCTTCTCAGAAATGAAGAAAATATCCGTGAAGTAATAGCATTCCCAATGAGCGGAACTGCACAGGATCTTATGTGCGGAGCACCTAACGAAGTAACAGAGCAGCAGCTCAGAGAAGTTCATATTAAAGTAAGAGATTAATTTGAGGTAAAAGAATGGCAAATGTTATTAGCGATGAAACAATAGAATATGTCGGTATACTTGCTAAACTTGAATTGTCTGATGAAGATAAGGAAAATGCCAAGAAGGATATGGCAAGTATGCTTGATTACATTGACAAACTCGGAGAACTTGATACAACAGGCGTTGAGCCGATGTCCCATATTTTCCCTGTATCAAATGTAATGAGAGAAGACGAGATAACTAACGGAGACGGAAGCGAAGCCACACTCCGTAACGCTCCGGAACGTAATGATGACGCATTTATTGTGCCTAAGACAGTAGAATAGAAAGGAGGAACAACATGAGTTTACTTGATTTAACGGCAGTAGAACTTTCTAAGGAAATCAAAGCCGGTAAAGTAACGGCTGTGGAAGCAATGCAGGCGGTTCTTGATAAAATCAATGAGAGAGAAGACGCACTTAACTGTTACGTTACCATAGATAAAGAAAAAGCATTGGATGAAGCCAAAAGAGTGCAGAAGGAAATTGAAGAAGGCAGACTTACAGGACCGCTTGCAGGCGTGCCTGTAGCAATTAAGGACAATATGTGTACCGAAGATATGCTTACAACCTGTTCTTCAAAAATACTTTTTAATTTTGTTCCTTCTTTTTCGGCTGAAGCAGTTAATAAATTAAAAGAAGCAGGTGCGGTAATTATCGGCAAAACCAACATGGATGAATTTGCCATGGGTTCTACCACAGAGACTTCTGCTTTTGGAATTACCAAAAATCCTCATAATGAGGAACATGTACCGGGAGGTTCATCAGGCGGATCGGCAGCAGCGGTAGCAGCAGAGGAATGTTTCTTTGCATTGGGTTCGGACACAGGTGGCTCAATAAGGCAGCCGGCATCATACTGCGGTGTTGTAGGCATGAAACCAACATACGGAACTGTGTCAAGATACGGGCTTATCGCTTACGGTTCGTCACTTGACCAGATTGGACCTCTTTGCAAGGATGTTACGGACTGCGCAACAATTATGGAAGTAATAGCAGGTCATGACAAGAAGGATTCCACATCTATGAAGAGGGACGACCTTGATTTTACATCTGCGCTTACAGATGATGTAAAAGGAATGAAAATCGGTATTCCAAGAACTTATTTCGGAGAAGGACTTGACCCTGAAGTAAAAGAAGCCGTCCTTAATGTTGCAAAGACATTGGAAGCAAAGGGCGCAGTCGTTGAGGAATTTGACCTCGATTTAGTAGATTACGCAATTCCTACCTATTACACCATAGCAGCCGCAGAGGCAAGCTCTAACCTTGAAAGATTTGACGGTGTAAAATACGGATACAGGGCAAAAAATTATGATGACCTCCACAGCATGTATAAAAGAACACGTTCTGAAGGATTCGGTGCCGAGGTTAAGAGAAGAATTTTACTTGGTTCATTCGTATTAAGTTCAGGATATTATGATGCATATTATCTTAAAGCATTAAGAGTAAAAGCTCTTATTAAGAAAGCTTTTGATGAGGCCTTTGCAAAATATGATCTTTTAATCGGACCTGTGGCACCTACCACAGCACCAAAGATTGGTTCATCTTTATCAGACCCAATTAAGATGTATCTTGGCGATATATATACTATTTCTTTAAATCTTGCAGGACTTCCGGGATTAAGTGTACCATGCGGTAAAGATTCCGACGGACTCCCTATCGGAGTACAGTTTATCGGAGACTGCTTTAAAGAAAAGAATCTTATTCGTGCCGGTTTCGCTTATGAACAGGCAAGAGGAAAGTTTGAATAGGAGGAGCGGATTATGGCAAAAGAATATGAAACAGTCATCGGACTTGAAGTTCATGTAGAACTTGCAACCAAAACAAAAATTTTCTGCGGATGCTCCACTGCTTTTGGTGGAGCACCTAATACACATACATGCCCTGTCTGTACAGGTATGCCGGGTTCACTTCCTGTTCTTAATAAAAAGGTTGTTGAATATGCGGCAGCAGTAGGACTTGCAACCAACTGTAACATTACAAAGGATTGTAAGTTTGACAGAAAGAATTATTTCTACCCTGATAACCCACAGAACTATCAGATTTCGCAGTTATATCTTCCTATATGCAGGGACGGACACGTTGACATTGAATTAGAAGACGGAACTGTCAAGCCGGTAAGAATCCATGAGATTCATATGGAGGAAGATGCAGGCAAGCTGGTACATGATGACTGGTCCGGAGAATCCCTTGTGGATTTTAACCGTTCGGGCGTACCTCTTATCGAAATCGTATCGGAACCTGACATGAGAAGTGCCAAAGAAGTAATTGCATATCTTGAAAAACTAAGACTTATAATCCAGTATCTCGGTGCATCTGATTGTAAATTACAGGAAGGTTCAATGAGAGCCGATGTCAATCTTTCAGTAAGGGAAGTGGGAACTGCAGAATTCGGAACAAGAACCGAGACAAAGAACCTTAACTCCTTCAGTGCCATTGAAAGGGCAATAGAAGCTGAAAAGAACAGACAGATTGATTTGATTGAATCAGGTGAAAAAGTAGTTCAGGAAACAAGACGTTGGAATGACGATAAAGAATATTCCTATGCAATGCGTTCAAAAGAAGATGCACAGGATTACAGATATTTCCCGGATCCTGACCTTGTTCCAATACACATCAGTGATGAGTGGCTTGAAGAGATAAGAAGCAGGCAGCCTGAATTTAAGACAGAGAAGATGAAACGATACAAAGAAGAATTCGGTATTCCTGATTACGATATTGAAATCCTCACAGATTCAAAGAAACTTGCGGATATTTTTGAACAGACAACAGCAATCTGTAATAATCCTAAAAAGGTTTCCAACTGGCTTATGGTTGAGACTATGAGAATTATCAAAGAAAAATCAATGGATGTATCGGATATCAGTTTTTCACCTGCTAATCTTGCCGCACTTATTAAATTAACTGATGACGGAAGCATTAACAGTTCTGTAGCTAAAGAAGTGTTTGAAAAAATATTTGACGAGGATATTGACCCTGTTAAATATGTTGAAGAAAACGGACTTAAGCAGGTTAATGATGAAGGTGCATTGAAAAAGACTGTTGAAGACGTTATTGCAGCTAATCCACAGTCTGTAGAAGATTACAGAAGCGGTAAGGAAAAGGCGATAGGCTTCCTTGTAGGACAGACTATGAAAGCCATGAAAGGCAAAGCTAATCCTGCCATGGTCAATGATATGCTCAAAGAGCTTTTAAAATAATTCAGAAAGGCGGATTGATAACATGAACGAAAAGATTAAAGAATACAAAATTGATAATATTGTAATGGGTATTTTATCGGCAGTAGTAGGTGTGATACTTGTTATTTTCCCGGGAACCACACTCAGGATGATTGGTTATCTTGTAAGTGCAGCATTATTCCTTATGGGAATTGTCTCAATTATAATTTATATGAGAAGAAAAACAGAAGATAACTTTATGAAAAACGATTTCTTAAAAGGACTTGTAGCAATTACGCTTGGTGTATGTACCATTCTTAAAGTCGAAGTTGTTATTTCACTTCTGCCGCTTATATTAGGAATTATTATAATAATCAGCGGATGCAGCAAGCTTCAGGAAACTATTGATATGGCAAGGGTAAAAAGCCCAAGCTGGCTTATACTTCTGATTGCGGCAATTATTAATATAGCCCTTGGTGTACTTGTTGTATGCAATCCGTTTGATACTATGAAATTACTTGTAACCATCATAGGAATAGGAATGATATTCGGTGGTGTAACCGATGTCTTTATTACACTTCATATCGCAAAGAAAATGGGTGGAAAAGATAAAGATATTATTGACGTAGACTATGAGGAAAAACTGTAATAAATAAAAAAACAGTTGACAAATAAATTAATAATGATATTATGAACATATGAACAGTAATTCATATGTTCATTTTTTTGAAAAGGAAGTGAAATTATGGCAATTAATGATGTTGAGTGTTGTGAAGCGGTGCATATACATTCAGATGTACTGGAGAAAATTAATATGGATATGCCGGACGAAGATGAGCTCTATGATCTGGCAGAACTTTTTAAGGTATTTGGTGACTCAACGAGAATCAGAATTTTGTATGTTCTGTTTGAATCGGAAGCATGTGTATGTGATATAGCAACGGCACTTAATATGAATCAGTCCGCTATTTCACACCAGCTTAGAATACTTAAACAGAACAGGCTTGTTTCATGCAGACGTGATGGTAAATCAGTTATTTACAGTCTGGCTGACGAACATGTACGGCTTATTATTGGTCAGGGAAGAGACCATCTGGAAGAAGAAAACAAATAAAGTTTTTTGCGTAAGGAGATTATTATTATGAAGAAAAAATTTAAACTTATCGACTTGGATTGCGCAAACTGTGCAGCAAAGATGGAAGAAGGTATCAAGAAAATTTCAGGAGTTAAGGATGCAAGTGTAAGTTTTATGACACAGAAACTTGTTCTTGAAGCCGATGATGACAGGTTTGATGAAATTATGAAAGAAGTTGTGGCAGTTTGTGCCAAGGTAGAACCTGACTGTAAGATTGAATGTTAAGAAAGGGCTGACCATATATGAGCAGCAAGCAGAAAAAGACACTGACAAGAATAATAGTGTCCTTCGTAATATTTGTTCCGCTTTTTGTGTTGGAACATCTTGGGGTATTTGATAAACTGCCTAACGAATGGATACTTGGCGGAATTTATTTAGTTCCTTATATCATAATCGGTTATGACATAGTTATTAAAGCGGCAAGAAATATCAGCCACGGGCAGATATTTGATGAGAATTTCCTTATGATGATTGCCACATTCGGAGCATTCGGAGTAAAGGAATTTGAAGAAGCCGTAGCGGTAATGCTTTTCTATCAGGTAGGTGAACTTTTTCAGGGATATGCGGTTGGCAAATCCCGTCAGTCCATATCAGAGATGATGGATATATGTCCTGAATATGCCAATATTGAAGAGAACGGTGAATTAAAGCAGGTTGATCCTGATGATGTTGAAATCGGCAGTATCATTGTTATCAAACCGGGCGAAAAAGTTCCTCTTGACGGAGTGATTATCGAAGGAAATTCCATGCTGGATACGGCAGCACTTACCGGAGAATCTGTTCCAAGAAGTGCCAAGGCCGGTGACGAGATTGTCAGCGGATGCGTAAACGGCAGCGGAACACTTAAAGTAAAGACAACAAAGGCTTTTGAGGATTCAACGGTAGCTAAGATTCTTGAACTTGTGGAAAATGCAAGCTCCAAGAAAGCAAGAGTCGAAAACTTCATTACAAGATTTGCAAAATATTACACCCCTGTTGTTACAATAGCGGCAGTTATAATTGCCATCATCCCATCCATAATAACAGGAAACTGGGGTGACTGGATAACAAGAGCCTGCATCTTTCTTGTAATTTCATGTCCTTGTGCCCTCGTAATATCGGTTCCTCTCGGATTTTTCAGCGGAATCGGTTCGGCATCAAGAATCGGTGTCCTTGTTAAGGGAAGTAATTTCCTTGAGGCTGTTGCGGAAGTAACAACCATTGTAATGGATAAAACAGGAACACTTACCAAAGGTGAATTTAAGGTATCGGAAATTGTAGCTTCAGGAATATCAGAAGAAAGGCTTCTTGAAATAGCGGCATACGGCGAAAGTTTTTCAACACATCCTATAGCTGCATCAATTAAAGAGGCTTATGACAATAAGATTGATACAGACAGGATTAAAGACGTTAAAGAGATTTCCGGACATGGTGTGGAGCTTTTACTTGACGGTAAAGAAACACTTGTCGGCAATGGTAAACTTTTAAAATCCCACAGTATTGCGTATGAAGAACATAAATCCGGCGGAACAGTTGTATACGTTGCGTATGACAACACTTTTGTAGGAGCGATAGTAATTTCAGATACTATCAAAGACGGTGCCAAAGAAGCTGTAGCGGATATGAAGAAGGTTGGCGTAAAGAATGTTGTAATGCTCACCGGAGACAGACAAAAGGCAGCAGAAGAAGTAGCCAAAGAACTTGGTATCGACACAGTATATTCAGAACTTCTGCCATCTGATAAAGTACAGAAAGTAGAAGAACTCTTAGCCTCAAAAACAGGCAAAGAAAAAGTTGCATTTGTGGGTGACGGAATCAATGATGCACCGGTGCTTACAAGAGCAGACGTCGGTATTGCCATGGGAAGCATGGGAAGCGATGCCGCAATAGAGGCAGCAGACATTGTATTAATGGATGATGATGTAAGAAAAATAGCATCAACTGTTAAAATAGCACGAAAGACATTAGGCGTTGTTAAGCAGAACATAGTGTTTGCTCTGGGAGTCAAGTTTATCGTATTAATACTTGGTGCACTCGGCGTTGCCAATATGTGGGAAGCTGTTTTTGCGGATGTAGGTGTTTCGGTAATAGCAATCCTGAACTCTATGAGAGTTCTTAAAAAATAAAAGGGCTGAAAATGCTCTTTTATTTAAAACATATGGTTAGTCATAACTAACAATAAGGAGGATAACATGTTTTTGAAAATTAAAGGAATAAGAAAATCTTACGGTACGGAAGAAAATCGTGTTGAGGTTTTGAAAGGAATTGATTTAGAAGTAGAAAAAGGTCAGATTTGCGTACTCCTCGGACAGTCAGGTTCAGGAAAATCTACACTGCTTAACATAATCGGAGGCATTGATAATGCCGACAGCGGATATGTCTCAATTAACGGAGAAAAGACAGAGGATATGGATGAAAAGAAACTGACTCTTTACAGGAGAAAACATCTCGGATATGTATTCCAGATGTATAATTTAATACCTAACCTCAATGTAAAGGAAAATATAGAGGTAGGTGCTTACCTTAGCGATAATCCGTTAGACATTGACAACCTTTTAAAAACACTTGGATTATATGAACATAGACACAAATTACCTAACCAGTTATCCGGTGGACAGCAGCAGAGAGTTTCTATAGGAAGGGCAATAGTTAAAAATCCCGATATACTCCTTTGCGATGAACCCACGGGAGCACTTGATTACAATACATCCAAGGAAATCCTAAAACTTATAGAAGAAATCAATCATAAATACAACAATACGGTACTTATGGTAACACATAATGATGCCATTAAAAATATGGCTGATGTTGTAATTAAGTTAAAAGACGGAGAAATCAGAAAAAGTTACGAAAATACAGAGAAAATTTCCGCAGCAGAGCTTGAATGGTAAGGAGGCAGCCATGAAAAACCCACTTAACAAACGTATTTTTTCGGAAATCAAATGCGATAAAGGAAGATACATAGCAATTTTTCTTTTCCTTATACTTGCCATAGGCTTTATATCAGGTTTTATCATTTCTGACAGCAGTATGATAGAAGAAGTCAATAAGAGTGACGAAAAGTACAATATAGAAAACGGTAATTTTGAGATTTATGGTGAAGTAACTCCTGAAATCCAAAAAATAGCAGATGATGAACAAATCAGCCTTTACAAGAATTTCTATATTGAAGAAGCTGTTTTAAAGAAAAACCAGACTGAAAGCACAAGCAGATTAAGGATATTCAAAAACCGTGAGGAAGTAAATACGGTATGTGTTATGAAGGGAAACCTTCCTGAAGGCAAAGATGAAATTGCAATAGACAGAATGTATGCCGATAACAATGACCTTAAAGTAGGAGACCTCATAACCGTAGGAAATTATGAATACAAAATAACAGGACTTGTAGCACTTCCTGATTATCTTGCTCTTTTCTCAGACAACACCGATTCAATGTTTGACTCAATTAAATTCGGTGTGGCAATAGTAACACCGGAAGGTTTTGGCAGAAATAACGATGCGGTTATACACTATGATTATTCATGGAAATACAGTAACGAGCCTGAGGATGAGAAACAGGAAAAAGAATGGGCAGATAATTTCTCACTTAAACTCAGTAAAACAACCACTCTTGCAAAGTACATTCCAAAGTATTCCAATCAGGCAATTATGTTCACAAGAGATGATATGGGTGGAGACAAGGTGCTTATAGAATTTCTTTTGTATATTGTAATTGCCATTATCGCATTTATCTTTGCAGTAACAATAAGCAATACAATAGCATCTGAAGCTGCTGTAATAGGAACGCTCAGGGCATCAGGTTACAAACGAAGCGAAATAGTAATCCATTACATGGCGGGACCGCTTATTGTTACAGGTGTTGCGGCGGTAATAGGTAATGTTCTTGGCTATACCGTATTTAAAAAAATTATGGCAGATATGTATTACGGAAGTTACAGCCTTCCTACATATCATACATTGTGGAGCCCCGAAGCATTTATAAAGACTACGGTTGTTCCTCTTATTATGATGCTTATAATTAATTTTGTAATTCTGAGTTACAAATTAAGACTTAAACCGTTAAGATTTATAAGAAATGACCTTTCTTCAAGAAAGAGAAAAAAAGCCGTTAAGCTGCCACATTACAAATTCCTTACAAGATTTAAAATCAGGGTTATTTTCCAGAATATGTCAGGATATGTAATGATGTTTGTAGGAATTATTTTTGCAAATGTACTCCTTATGTTTGGAATGATGATGACACCGTTGTTAAACAAATACGAGGATGATGTAATAAACAATAAACTTGCCGAATATCAGTATGTTCTTAAAGCAATGCAGCCAACAGAAACAGAAGGTGCAGAAAAATACCTTGTAACATCCTTGATTACTGATAATGACAGCGAAGAAGAAATAACTGTATACGGAATCAGCGAAAACAGTAATTATGCCAAAATTGATATAAAAGACGGAGCGCTTATTTCCGAGGGCTATCACGAGAAATACGGAATAGATAAAGGAGATACAATTACCCTTGTTGAAAAGTATACGGGTACAAAACACAGCTTTAAGGTAAAAGGATATTACAACTACCCTGCAGCCTTATCCGTATTCGTACCTGAAAAAGAATTCTGCGCAGAATTTAATATACCGGATGGTGCATTTAACGGATATTTCTCCAACAAAGAGATAACCGATATCGACGAAAAATACATTGCAACAAAAATAACGGAAGAAGACCTGACAAAGATGAGCCGGCAGCTTGAAAGATCAATGGGTTCAATGTTCTATATGTTTTATGGATTTGCAATAATTTTATTTATGATTATGATTTACATTCTCGCCAAAGTGGTTATCGAGAAAAACAGTAATTCCATCTCAATGGTTAAAATACTGGGCTACAATAATAATGAGATAAGAAAACTTTACATGACGTCAACCACTATAATGGTTGCAATTTGTCTGGCATTATCATTACCTGTATCATACCTGATTATCAGGAAGCTATATTACTTCTTTATGGGCGATATGAAAGGATGGCTCACTTTCTATATCAAACCTGACATATACTGGCAGATGTTCCTCATCGGAATGGCAAGTTATTTTGTGGTAGAGCTTATATTAAGCAGAAAAATCAGAAAGATACCTATGAGTGACGCACTTAAGAATGTGGAATAAAATACCCGGAGCATTAATTTAATAAATCCCACCTCTGAAAACGGAGGTGGGATTTTTACCAGGTGGGATTTTTATCCTTATAAAAATAATACAAATGATTGACAATGTAAATTAAAACGGTATAATATAATTATAAGAGATGCATATAATATTAGTATTGTATTTTGAGATGGAGGCGATTTTATGGCTACGGTACCTACACAAGTAAGAATAGATGAAAATTTAAAGAAACAGGCAAGTGAACTTTTCTCACAGTTAGGAATGGATATGTCCGGTGCAATGAATATATTCTTGAAACAGTGTGTATTAAGAGGAGGACTTCCTTTTAGTGTTGAGCTGCCACAGTATAAGCCGGAAGTATTAGAGGCAATGGAAGAAGCAAAGAGAATCAGCAAAGATCCTAATACAAAGAGATACGCTAGCTTTTCAGAGGCTTTGGAGGATATTGATTAATGCAATATGAATTAATACTAACCGGGAAATTTAAGAAAAGTCTCAAGTTGGCAAAGAAACGAGGCTTGGATTTGAAACTTTTAGATAAAGTTATTACGATGCTGCAGAATGATATTCCTCTCGAAGAGAAATATTGTGACCATGAACTAAAAGGGAAATACCAGGGGTTCAGGGAGTGCCACATTCAACCGGATTGGTTATTGATTTATCTGAAGGAGAATGATGTTCTAACATTGACTTTAGTTGATACCGGAACACATGCAGATTTGTTTAATTTGTAATGAATAAAACAAATGTGCTTCATAGTGGTTTGGGTAATGGAAAATCCAAAGTACCTCATAGTGGTTTGAGTAATGGATTTCCATCTGGTGGTTCTGGTGTTGGTGTAACACTTGCTGCAGCTGCCAGAACCTTTATCTCGTTTATGAGACCAGACTTCGTAAAAGAGAAGATTCTTTTGTGCAACTTGCTAATTCTAAGGATTACCAGCATTTTGAAAATAATACTGGTAATCGATAATCCCTACGGAAGCAGATGACCTGACGCCAGGTACAGCTCATACCATTCCTCACGAGTCAGAGTAATATCGCACGCTGCGATAATTTCTTCAAGCACAACTCGCAGTTGCTCAGGAGTGTTTGGCATTTGTCGAAGCAAAAAATCAACATCGACTGTAACTCTGCTGTCAAATTCAGTAAGCGAATAGAAAATTCTTCCTGACAAAAGAGTTGTAAGCAAAGTTGATAACTTCTTCCACTTGCCTGCGCCTTATTCTTTAATCGTGTAAGCACAGACGCTGCAATATCAGCCATTCAGCAACACCTCCATCAGTTCGGTGATCTTTTTATACACACGCAATTTTTGGGAATAAGCAGAAAGATTATTCAGATTCTTTTTGTCGTCTTTTACATAAGCGTTAATAGCCTTGTTGAAAATTTCGTTATCTAATCTTGAACGATATTTGAAACAATCACATATTGTTCGCTCACGGTCATATACAGGCAGCTCAACCCCGTTGAAGTTGTTGGTGATTTTCCCAAGTTCATACAACTCAGGTTGCATATAATAAGGTCGAATAGCAAGCGAATCAACTTTTAGCTTTGTTCTCGACATTGAACGAGGCACAGCTATTGACCATTTTCGTGGTGCAAAGTCGCTGTAACCATAGTGAAACAATGCAGATTCAACACAAGCTATTCCTTTTGGTATGAGTGTTGCAAGCAATTGTTCTTCTGAAGAAACACTTTGTTCGGCAAGCTGATAGTATCCGTGTCGTACACGGTTAAGAAAGCCTGCGTTACACAGGTTTACGACATCAACAGCTCTGATTCCGGCAGCAACAAAGTCGGCAGATTTTGCAATGCCATTATTGTCTACAACCACTTCTTTTGCTCGCTCTTGAAGATTCACTCATTCACCCTCTTCCTTAAAAAATTCACGCACAGCGAATACGTAATTGTGTGCTGATTTTATTGTTCCTGAGACGACTAAAAAAATCAATTAAATTTTAGACACATTTTTTGAAATGTGTGCGTAAAATTATAAGAAATGTTAATTGACATATATGGAATAATAAGTTATATGAAAACACAAGAACAGTTATTTTATCCCTGATACTGGGCAGCGGATTTTCGTATGCAGCCAGCTACATTGTATATTTATATACAAAGAAGAATTTATACAGTTATATTTTTAAATTCACATTAAAAGATGTAATGCCGGCAGTTATTATAATTTTAATAATATATGCACTTGCATTTATCCCTTCAATAATCAGCATTAAAAAGATTAATGTGACGAAGGACCTGCAGACTGACAGATAATAAAAACCTTGGGAAACCGTTAATATGATTTTCCAAGGTTTTTAACATATATTATTTCGCTTCAAGTTTATCAAAGATATATCCGAGAACGGGAGCCATGCCCACAAACTCACAGCCGTAAGAGTATTCATCATCCTCTAACGCTTCACAACGGATAATTTTAACAACGCTGTAAAGGATGGAGTCCTCATCGTCAAAAGTAAGTGCGGCATTAAAATAATAATTCATTGGAAGAATGCTTTTTGTAATAAAACCGATACCCGATCTTGAAACATCCTTGACCTCAATAGGCGAGTCAATTTTAATCATATCCGCATTCTGGTCAAAAATGTTGGATACAACAAGGTTAAGCTTGACCTTAACTCTTTTGTGGCGTCTTTTATCAACCATATGTATTTCCTCCCGGTAATTTTCTACATTTATAATTATAACTAATATCCATTATAAAACAATACTTATTTTATTTATTTTAGTAGGTATTGACGTTGACTTTATAAAACTTGGTGTACTATAATCGTACTATAAAAAATTGCATAAATATATGGAGGACAATAACATGCAGGAATATAAGCCTTTTAAAGAGGGTAAAGTACGAGAAGTATATGATAACGGTGACAGCCTTATAATGGTTGCAACTGACAGAATATCAGCCTTCGATAACATTCTTAAAAATAAGATAACAGATAAGGGTGCCATATTAACACAGATGTCTAAGTTCTGGTTTGATTTTACAAAAGATATAGTACCTAACCATATGATATCAGTTGATAATAAGGATATGCCTGAATTTTTCCAGAAGGATGAATTTAAAGGCAACAGCATGATGTGCAAGAAGTTAGAGATGCTCCCTATTGAATGTATCGTAAGAGGATACATTACAGGAAGCGGTTGGGCAAGCTACAAGGAAAACGGAACCGTCTGCGGAATTAAGCTCCCTGAAGGACTCAAGGAATCAGACAAGCTTCCTGAGCCTATATATACTCCAAGTACCAAGGCAGAGATAGGACTCCATGATGAGAATATATCATACGAGCAGAGCGTAGAAGTTCTTAAGAAAATTTATCCTGAAAAGGGTGAAGAATATGCAGCTAAGATTAAGGAATATACAATCGCTTTATATAAGAAATGTGCAGATTATGCTTTAAGCAAAGGAATTATCATTGCCGACACCAAATTTGAATTCGGTCTTAACGAAAAGGGTGAAGTTGTTATCGGTGACGAAATGCTCACACCTGACAGCTCAAGATTCTGGCCTCTTGAAGGATATGAAGCAGGCAAGTCACAGCCATCATATGACAAGCAGTTTGTAAGAGACTGGCTTAAAGCTAATCCTGACAATGACCTCCTTCTTCCTGAAGAAGTTGTTAAAAAGACTGTTGACAAATACAAAGAGGCATTTGCATTACTTACAGGCAAAGAATTTAACATCTGATACCTGGAGGTATATATATGATAGAAACAAGTAATTCAGACAATATTGAAGAAAGTGAAGTGCATGAAGAATGCGGTGTATTCGGCGCTTACGATTTTGATGGCAACGATGTTGCCACAACAATATACTACGGACTGTTCGCGTTGCAGCACAGAGGACAGGAAAGCTGTGGTATTGCGGTAAGCGATACGGAAGGACCTAAGGGAATTGTTAATTCCAGAAAGGATATGGGATTAGTAAGTGAAGTTTTTGATGCAGAATCACTTGAGAAATTAAAAGGAAACATTGGTGTAGGACATGTAAGATATTCTACGGCAGGAAGCAGTTGCAGGGAAAATGCCCAGCCTCTTGTTCTTAATTATGTTAAAGGAACACTGGCACTCGCTCATAACGGCAACCTTATAAATGCTCCTGAACTCAGGGATGAACTTTCATACACAGGTGCGATTTTCCAGACAACCATAGATTCAGAGGTAATCGCATATTACATAGCAAGGGAACGTCTTAAGACCTCAAGCGTCGAAGCGGCGGTAGCCAATGCCATGAAAAAAATAAAGGGGGCATATTCTCTTGTAGTAATGAGTCCCCGTAAATTAATTGCGGCAAGGGATGTTTTCGGCTTTAAGCCGTTAAGTATCGGAAAAAGAGACAACGCATATTTCGTATCCTCAGAGACCTGTGCATTTTCAGCTATCGGTGCAGAATTTGTAAGGGATGTGCTTCCGGGAGAAATAGTCACAATAACACCTGATGGTATAAGCTCAGATACTTCAGGATGTATTAAAAAATGCGCAAGATGTATTTTTGAATACATATATTTTGCCAGACCGGACAGCTACATTGACGGTGTAGGAGTATACAGTTCCCGTATTATGGCAGGCCGTATACTTGCAAAGACCCACCCTGTGGAGGCTGATATTGTAGTAGGTGTGCCTGAATCAGGTAATGTGGCCGCACTTGGATATTCCATGGAATCAGGAATACCTTACGGAATTGCATTTATGAAAAACAGCTATGTAGGGCGTACTTTTATTAAGCCTAAGCAGTCCCAGAGAGAGACCAGTGTTAAAATTAAACTCAATGTTTTAAAAGATGCGGTAAACGGTAAAAGAGTTATTATGATAGATGACTCCATTGTGCGGGGAACAACCTCGGCAAGAATAGTAAAGATGTTAAAAGATGCAGGTGCTACCGAAGTTCATGTAAGAATAAGTTCGCCTCCGTTTTTACATCCATGTTATTTTGGAACTGATATTCCATCGGATGACCAGTTAATAGCGCATGACCACACCGTAGACCAGATATGTAAATATATCGGGGCAGATTCACTGGGTTACCTTGATGTTACAAGATTAAGTGAACTCATAGACGGTAAGACCGATTATTGTGATGCCTGCTTTACCGGCAATTATCCTATAGAACCGCCGACAGAAGATATCCGTGGCGAATATGAAAAATAAAAGGAGATTTAAAATGGCAACTGACAGATATCAGACACCTTTGGCTGAAAGATATGCAAGTAAAGAAATGCAGTATATTTTTTCGCCTGATAAAAAATTCAGAACATGGAGAGCACTCTGGATTGCTCTTGCAGAATCAGAAAAAGAACTTGGACTTAATATTACGGATGAGCAGATAGAAGAACTTAAAGCTCACAAAGACGATATTAATTATGAGGATGCAAAGGCAAGAGAAAAAATTGTAAGACATGATGTAATGTCACATGTATATGCTTATGGTTTACAGTGCCCTAAGGCAAAAGGAATTATCCACCTTGGAGCAACTTCATGTTATGTAGGCGATAATACTGACCTTATAATAATGACAGAAGGACTTAAACTTGTCCGCAAAAAACTTGTGAATGTAATCAACGAACTTTCAAAATTTGCAGATGAATATAAGGCACTTCCTACTCTTGCATTCACACATTTCCAGCCTGCCCAGCCAACAACCGTAGGTAAAAGAGCAACTCTCTGGATGCAGGAACTTCTTTTAGACCTTGAAGACCTTAATCATGTTATTTCAACAATGAAGCTTCTCGGACAGAAGGGTACAACAGGAACACAGGCAAGTTTTATGGAGCTTTTTGAAGGCGACCAGGATAAAATACGCCGTCTTGATAAGATGATAGCCAACAAAATGGGATTTGAGGATACATATCCTGTTTCAGGCCAGACTTATTCAAGAAAAGTAGATACCAAGGTTGTGAATGTCCTTGCCGGTATTGCCGCAAGTGCCCACAAGTTTTCTAATGATATAAGACTTTTACAGCATTTAAAAGAAATCGAGGAACCTTTTGAAAAGACACAGATTGGTTCATCAGCAATGGCTTATAAGAGAAATCCTATGAGAAGCGAAAGAATAGCGAGCCTTGCTAATTATGTTATGTCAGATGTTATGAACCCTGCAATCACAAGTGCGACACAGTGGTTTGAGAGAACTCTCGACGATTCCGCTAATAAAAGAATGTCTGTACCGGAAGCATTTCTTGCAGTAGACGGTATACTTGACCTTTATCTCAATGTTGTAGACGGACTTGTTGTATATGACAAGGTAATTTACAAACATATTATGGCAGAGCTTCCTTTCATGGCTACAGAAAATATTATGATGGATGCCGTAAAAGCCGGCGGAGACAGACAGGAACTCCATGAACGTATCAGAACTCTTTCCATGGAAGCGGGCAGACGTGTCAAAGTGGAAGGTCTTGACAACAATCTCCTTGAACTGATTGCTGCCGACCCTGCATTTAATCTTACACTTGAGGATTTGCAGAAAAATATGGATCCTTCATTATACACAGGACGTTCAAAGTGGCAGGTTGAGGAATTCCTTTCAGAAGTTGTAAAACCTATCCTTAACGAATACAAAGATGAACTTGGATTAACAGCGGAAATCAACTGTTAATACATCATTACAAAAGAGTTGCCGGTACTGTGCTGTACAGTTGCTGACAACTCTTTCTTTACATATTTGATAATTTAAGGTATACTATTCACGCAGTCTTTAAAAGCCTGCAGTTATTTATATAAAAGAGGAGGATCACACATGGTAAGAGCAATAGTTGGCGCTAACTGGGGTGATGAAGGCAAGGGCAAGATTACGGATATGCTTGCCGAACAGTCAGATATTATAGTAAGATTCCAGGGAGGAAGTAATGCAGGCCATACGATTATTAATGATTACGGCAAGTTCGCTTTACACTTACTTCCATCAGGCGTTTTTTATAATCATACGACAAGTGTAATTGGCAATGGTGTGGCACTTAATATACCATATCTTTTCAATGAAATTAAATCACTTGAGGACAGAGGCGTACCAACACCTAAGATTCTTGTATCAGACAGAGCACAGATACTTATGCCATATCATGTTGATTTTGATACATACGAAGAAGAACGTCTCGGCGGTAAGGCATTTGGTTCCACTAAGTCCGGTATTGCACCATTTTACTCAGATAAGTATGCTAAGATTGGTTTTCAGGTAAGTGAATTATTTATGGATGAAGCAGACCTTCGTGAAAAGGTTGAGCGTGTTGTGGAATACAAGAACGTGCTTCTTAAGAACCTTTATAATAAGGAACCAATGAATCCTGATGATATATTCAATCTTTTAATGGAATATAAGGAAATGGTTGCTCCATATGTAGCAGATGTTTCACTTTTCCTTCACAATGCACTTAAAGATGGCAAGACAGTCCTCCTTGAGGGACAGCTTGGTTCCCTTAAGGATCCTGACCATGGTATTTATCCAATGGTAACATCTTCTTCAACACTTGCATCTTACGGAGCAATCGGTGCAGGTATTCCAGCTAGGGAGATTCAGGATGTAGTTACCGTTGTTAAAGCATATTCTTCAGCAGTCGGTGCCGGAGCATTCGTAAGTGAGATTTTCGGTGATGAAGCACAGGAATTAAGAGTCCGTGGTGGAGACGGTGGCGAATTCGGCGCTACAACAGGCAGACCAAGAAGAATGGGATGGTTTGACGCAGTTGCCACAAGATACGGCTGCAGAATGCAGGGTGCAACAGAAGTAGCACTTACAGTTCTTGATGTACTCGGATATCTTGATGAGATTCCGATGTGCGTAGGCTATGAAATTGACGGCGAAGTTATCAAGGACTTCCCTGTAACATACAAGCTTGAAAAGGCTAAGCCTGTATTTAAGAAATTTAAGGGCTGGAAATGTGATATCAGAGGAATTAAGAATTATGATGAACTTCCTGCCGAATGTAAGGCATACATTGAAGCAATAGAGGAAGAAATCGGAGTACCTATCACAATGGTATCTAACGGTCCTAAGAGACACGATATTATCTATAGAACAAGTAATTTGTCTAAATAAATTATATTGAGGATATAAAAAAGGTTCTCAAATTTATATGTCCCCTGTCTTTTGACAGGGGACATATTTTTATTCAGACAGGATGTTAGTGGCAGGGAATTCTGTAATCCTACAACAGCGGCGGGGTAAAATCCCGGCCCGCTAGCCGCAGTGAGGGGAGTCAGTTTGCGAATCTCTACCCGACTCTTAACAAATCTCAAAATTACTCATCAGCAGAATCGTCGTCTTCATTTTCAGGGATATCTTTTTCGGAAATTTCATCTTCCTCTGAATTCATAAACTGGTTTCTTGTAGCAAGCTTATGGAACATCATGAAAATATATATCCATACCGGAACAACAATAGTACAGAGCATGGATATTTTAAGCGCGGCACCTGCACTCTTATGCTGGATTATTGCGAGTACAAGGGAAGTTATGTACATTCCGACCAAAAGCACTATACAAATAATTGCCATTACTCTGACGGCAGTAGATTTCTTTTTCATATATTAACCTCGTCATCTTATATTTTAAAATGATTTTAGCAGAAAATAAGAAAAATGTATAGAGAGTGCATTTGACTAAATTAAAAGATTGTTATATAATCTCATAATAATACAAAAGTTTTAGGAGAACGAACATGACATTATTAGAACAGTGGAGAGAAATGGCCTATGATGACAAGAAAAGTCCTCAGGCACAACAGATGTTTTGGGCTAATTATTTCAACTTAGAGAAGGGTGTATATATAGACCTTCTTAAATCATATGGCGAACCTGTGAAGGGTACAGTTAAGGAACTGGCAGAGAAATATAACTTTGATATAATGACGATGGTTGGCTTCCTTGACGGAATTAATGACAGCCTTAAGAATCCTAATCCGATTGAGACAATGGATGAGAATACAGAAGTGAACCTTGATTATGATTTGGAAACTCTCTATAAGAATATGGTTGATGCAAGAGCTGACTGGCTTTATGAACTTCCTGAATGGGACGAGTTAATTGATTCCAAGAGAAGAAAGGAACTCTATAAAGAACAGAAACTTTCAACAACAGTTGTTAAGGGACCTAAGATTTCAAGAAATGATCCATGTCCTTGCGGAAGCGGTCTTAAATATAAGAAATGCTGTGGCAAGAACGCATAATTTTGTAAACAATCGTGTAGCGTAAAGCGTAAATCCAGATGGATTTACGCTTTATTTTTTTGCAAAGAAGGAGGAAAAATATGCAAAAAGATAATACAGACAAAATGGCATCTATGAAAATCAGTAAATTGATGATTACAATGGGAATTCCCATGATTTTGTCAATGATGCTGCAGGCGGTGTATAATATTGTAGACAGCGCCTTTGTAGGAAGAATTAAAGGAACGGGAGAAGCATCACTTAATGCATTAACGTTAGCATTTCCCGTACAAATGCTTATTGTGGCGGTGGGAATAGGAACAGGTGTAGGACTTGGTGCGCTGTTGTCAAAAAGTATAGGACAGAATAACGTAGATAAAGCAGATAGAGTTGCAGGAACAGGAATTTTTCTTGGAATAATAATCTGGCTGCTATGTGTATTGTTTGGTATATTTGGCGTAAAACCATATATAAACAGCCAGACAAACGATGTATATGTAGCAAAACTGGCAACGGAATATTTACAGATATGCTGTATTATTTCTTTTGGAATGGTCCTGTTTGGGATTTTTGAAAAAATGCTTCAGTCAATGGGCAATTCGCTATATTCAACAATTGCACAGATAACAGGAGCTGTTGTTAATATTGTGCTTGACCCGGTAATGATTTTTTCTATGAATCTTGGGGTAAAAGGAGCTGCATACGCAACCGTAATAGGACAGATTATTTCGTTAATAATGGCAGTGATTTTCCATTATAAAAAAGATAAAGCCATAAATAAAAGTATAAAGTATATACGACCTTCAAAGTCAATAATAAAAGAAATATACAAAATAGGTGTGCCCGCCATTATTGCACAGGCATTAATGTCCGTGATGACCTATGGATTAAATATTATTCTCGGAAAAATAAGTAATTCGGCGGTTACGGCATACGGATTATATTATAAAGTGCAGCAGTTCGTATTGTTTGCGGCATTCGGACTCAGGGATGCAATAACGCCGATTGTTTCTTTCAGCCACGGAATGCAAAATAAAAAACGTATTAACGAAGGCATAAAATGTGGTATAATATATACGACAATAATTATGATAGCAGGAACCGTATTGTTGGAAACTTTGGCCGGTGCTCTGGCAAAGATGTTTGGCATAGGCACAGATACGGGAAGGATGTATATATCGGCGATGCGGATAATATCGGCAGGATTTGTTTTTGCAGGAGCCAATATTGCATTTCAGGGTGTTTTTCAGGCACTTGACGGTGGAATGGAATCATTAATTGTATCTGTATTACGACAGATAGTATTTGTGTTACCTGTAGCATATTTGTTATCTTTACCTGTAAGAAACGATTCCGGTAAAATATGGCTTGTATGGCTCACATTTATATTTGCAGAAGGAATGAGCCTTATCATATCATTATTGTTAATGAAAAAAATCAAAAAAAATGTTATTAACAATGTTAAGGAGGCAGATTATCATGAGTAAAATTATTACAATCAGTCGAGAGTTTGGCAGTGGCGGACATTTTATAGGCGAAAACGTAGCGAAGAAATTAGGAATAACATTTTATGATTCCCAGATACTTGAGAAAATTGCCGAAGAAACAGGTTTTTCCAAGAAAATTATAGAGGATCAGGGTGAATATTCCCCATCAAAGAGCATATTTTCCTATGCATTTGTGGGAAGAGATGCGACAGGAAGTTCAATTTCGGACAAAATATATAACGCACAGTCAGAAATAATTAGAGAACTTGCGAAGAAAGAATCTTTTGTAATTATAGGAAGATGTGCGGATTATATTTTAAGGGATAATCCCGATGCAGTACATATTTTTATACACGGTGATGAAGCAGTCAAAAAAGAAAGAATCATGAAATTATTCAACAAGACTGAAAAAGAAGCTGTGGATATGATGCGTGATATGGATAAAAAGAGAAAAATGCACTATAATTATTATACAGAAGGTGAATGGGGCAAAGCCACCAACTACACAATGACACTTAACAGCAGTAAATTAGGCTTTGATAAATGTATAGACATTATTTCGGAACTGTAAAGGAATTGGAGATATGATATGGTAACACAGAATAAATGCGAAATATCAATACCTGCTATTTTGAAGGTAGAGAAAGACATATTGGGACAGGTAGGAAAATATCTGGCAGATATGAATTTCCATAAAGTTGTTATCCTCTTCGGAAATGGACTTATTAATCTGTTCGGGGATAAAGTTCTTAACGGAATGAAATACAATAACATTGAGGTGCTTCTCTATCAGGAAATGGATACGGTTGAAATTAACGCAATAATGCAGCTTGGATTTTCGTTTCCAAATACAACTGAAGCGGTTATAGGCATCGGCGGCGGTAAAGTCATTGATGCGGCTAAATACTGTGGATTTTTAAGGAATCTTCCTTTTATAAGTATCCCTACATCAGCTTCGTCTGATGGCTTTTCAAGTGCCAGTGCATCCCTTATAGTGGAGGGCAGAAGAAAATCCGTACCGGCAAGGATTGCATACGGCATAATCGCAGACATTGAAGTAATAAAAAGTGCTCCTAAGGCATTCCTTTATTCAGGAATCGGAGACATGGTATCCAAAATAACAGCACTTTATGACTGGATTTTTGAACAGGAAAAAGGTTATGATATTGTAAATGACTGTGCTATGATGATATCTAAAAAAGCAGTAAACAGTTTTGTAAGAACACCATTTAAGGATATTCTGGATGATCGTTTTATTAAGGAACTGATGGATTCCCTCGCCATGAGCGGGATTGCCAATGAGATAGCCGGCAGTAGCGCACCTACAAGTGGAAGCGAACACCTTATATCCCATGCACTTGACAAGATGCTTGAGAAACCAAGCCTTCATGGTATCCAGGTAGGTATTGCGACATACATTATGAGCAAAGTTCAGAATCACCGGTATGAGAGAATTAATACAGTATTCACCGACACCGGTTTCTGGGATTATGTAAAGACACTGGAACTTCGGAAAGAAGATTTTAAGAAAGCGGTAATGCTTGCTCCCGAGATAAAACCTTTCAGACACACATATCTCCACGAAGAAAAATATAGGAATCTTGCTATAGAAATAATAGAAAAGGATGAAAAACTGAATAATATTTTAGTATAAAAATAAGCCCTTACAGAGGATAATCCGTAAGGGCTTATATAATATCTTATCAGTCAGCCGTAACAAAGAATTTCTGGATTGCAATATCTCCATTAGTCTCAACTCTATAAAGAGTATCGGAACCGAACATCTTGAAAAATGTGTACTTTGATGTACAGCTTATAGAAGTTACATCACCATCATATATTTTTATCTGATTGCTTCCGTCTTTATTCATTCTGTTAAAAGAATGGTCATAAGTCTCTTCCTGATAATAAATAACATCATTATAAACGTTGTATAATACAACTTTGTCTGTTGTAAGAACCTTTTTAGTGTTATTCGAAAGGTTCACAGAGGTAAGAGCATAGTTATTATCGAGGTCAATATAATAAAGAACATTGTTTACAACCGATGCCATGTATGTATTGCCATTCAGATATGAAATTGATGAGCCGTCTGACACACGCATACTGTATACCGAATGGTCGGCAGTACCGGATGAAGAAGGCTTTGAATAATAGATATGTCCTTTATATACTGAAGAATTGGCAATGTCATCTTCAAGAAGGACTTCTTCATTCTTACCGTTAACATTGATGGCGTAAGTTACATTTTTGGAATTGAGTACACCATTAAATATAAGTGTATTGCCGGACAACGCAAGGTCTGTACTGTAACCCGTATGAAGAGTGGTATAACGTCCACCATTTAACGCACATCTTACAACACCATAAAGCTCTCCACGAAGAAGGGAGTTGGTGTTGGATGCCTTGGCATTATTTTTTACATAATAAATGTATCTGCCGGCACAGTTAATATAAGAGACGTCGTCATCTGTAAGACACTTAATGTTGGAACAGTCGCTGTCCATGGAATAAAGCTTGTTATTGTCATAAGGGTTGGAAAAATATATCTTTCCGCCGCTTTCACAAAAGCTTCCTCCGTTTAAAAGATTGCCCGGAGTATTTCCGGTGGTTGAGGAACTGTTCTTGTCTATTTTCGTAACATTATGATATACGATAATAAGAATAATAATAGCGAGAAGAACAGAGCCGCCAATAATGAATTTTGTGTATTTCTTATTCATAATTTATAGACTCCAATACATTATGATAATAATATTATGAAATAAAATTATTTTTTTTTCAAGCAAATTATTATAATTTGTGATATAACTATTAAAAGTGACATATAGAAGGAGAAAATATATGGTAGTTGACTTACAGGAATCAAGAAAACAGATAGATGAGATTGACAGACAGATAGTTGAACTTTTTGAAAAAAGAATGGATGTTGCAGCCAATGTTGCCGATTATAAAATAGCAACGGGAAAAGCTGTATTTGATAAAGAAAGAGAAGAACAGAAAATTGATACACTGAGACATCTTGCACATTCGGATTTTAACAACAAATGTGTGGCAGAACTTTTTACGCAGATTATGGCAATGAGCCGCAAATTCCAGTATTCAAAGCTTGAGATGAGAAAGTCGGATTCCAGGTTAGAACCATACGACATTGTTGATGATATAAGACGTGACAATATTAAAGTTGTGTATCAGGGCGTGCCGGGAGCATACAGCCATGAAGCAATGCTTAATTTTTTCGGCAGCGATGTGAGAAATATGAATGTAGATACTTTCAGGGAGGCTATGGAAGCTGTGAGTGACGGTGTGGCGGATTATGCCGTTATACCGATAGATAATTCTTCAGCAGGAATGGTTAATGATACTTATGATCTTTTGCAGGAATTTAATAATTACATAGTGGGAGAGACTTATGTGAAGATAAGACATTGCCTCCTTGCAAAGCCGGGGGCGACACTTAAGGACATAAAGTGCGTATATTCCCATCCTCAGGGCCTTGCCCAGTGTGCCGCATTTCTTGACAGACATAAGGACTGGCACCAGAAAGCATATCTTAATACAGCAATGAGTGCCAAAAAAGTTGCCGAAGACAATGACATTCATCAGGCAGCAATAGGTTCTGCAAATTGTGCCGGTGAATATGGTCTTCAGATTCTTGAAGATGGTATTAACTCATCGGCATGCAATACCACAAGATTTGTAATTGTCAGCAGAAAAAGAGAATTTATTAAAAATGCCGACAAGGTAAGCGTGTGTTTTGAAGTTCCGCATAAATCGGGAAGTCTTTACAATGCGTTATCACATATTATGTTTAATAATCTTAATATGACTAAAATAGAGTCAAGACCTATACCTGAGCATAACTGGGAATTCAGATTTTTTGTTGATTTTGAAGGAAATCTTGCAGACCCCGGCGTAAGAAATGCTCTGAGAGGTATATCGGAAGAGTCGAATTATTTGAGACTGTTAGGAAATTATTAGGAGGCATTATAATGAACAGTTCAGAATTATTATTATACAAAAATCCGGAAAACCGCGAGGTTTTTGATTGCATGCTAAGGATAGCTTCAGAAGAATTTGAAGGACTTGACGTAAAAAAAACGGCAGGACGGATTGTGTCGCATATTCTTGAAGTATCGGAAAAAATGGGATTTAACGGAAATTTATGGCAGGACTATCTTGCATATAATCTTGCAAATGATGAGAATTCTTACAGTCTTTCCTGTGAAAGAAGGGGAAGAATGGAAGGCAGCATTAACAAAGCAGCATTGCTTGATATGGCTGTGTACAGAGAACTTTTTAATACGGATTTAAGTGGGACTGACGCTAAATACGGCACATTTTTATCCATGCTCACCGGATTTGAAAACAATAATGAGGGTGAAAAATACTATAATAAAAGAATAAGAAACAGGATAATTAAACTGGCAGAGGAACTTTCCGGGGCAGCGGATGACAATACATTTTTAAATACCGTATGTGATTTTTATAAAGATGCAGGTGTCGGATGTATAGGACTTTTTAAGGCTTTCAGGGTAGGACATGATGACAATGACAGACCTGTAATCACTCCTGTTATAAGTGTTGAGCACAAATATCTTAAAGATCTCATAGGATATGATATACAGAAAAAGAAAATAACGGACAATACGGAGGCATTTCTTGCAGGAAGTAAAGCTAATAACGTTCTTTTATTCGGTGACAGCGGAACCGGAAAATCATCCTGCATTAAGGCAATACTTAATGAATATTACGATGACGGACTAAGAATGATTGAGATATATAAACATCAGTTTAAGGATTTGTCAGCAATTATCAATCAGGTAAAGGACAGAAATTACAAATTCATCATATATATGGATGACCTTTCTTTTGAAGAATTTGAGATAGAATACAAGTTCTTGAAAGCTGTTATTGAGGGAGGACTGGAAAAAAGACCTGACAATGTACTTATATATGCGACAAGCAACAGAAGACATCTTGTCAGGGAAAAATATTCTGATAAAGAAGAAAGAGACGACGACCTTCACACAAGGGATACAGTGGCAGAGAAACTTTCGCTTTCTGCACGATTCGGCGTATCCGTATATTTTGGCTCGCCTGACAAGAAACTTTTTAATGAAATAGTAAAAGGTCTTGCACAAAAGAATAACATTAAAGTTGACGAAAATACGCTTCTCATGGAAGCCAATAAATGGGAATTGTCCCACGGTGGATTGTCAGGAAGAACCGCGGAACAATTCATAAGCTATATGGTATCGGCATACGCAGATTAATTTAATGAATCACGAAGTTTATCAAGATAATCATAACTTATCATAAGGTTGCCCATTCCTGTTCCAAGACGGATGTCAGGTTTGTTTGCACCGTGAAAATCGGAACCTCCGGATTCCAGAAGCCCGGTTTCATGGGCAAGCTTTCTTACCGTAAGTTCGTCAAATCCCTTGTAGGTTGAATACATGGATTCAATTCCGGTGAGCCCGCAGTCTTTAAGTCTTATACATAAATCCTTTAATTCTCCCATTGTAAGGTGGTAGAGCAAAGGATGGGCAAGGATTGCGGCACCACCGGCTTTTTTTATCATATCAACCGCGTCATATACGGATTTATGTTCGCGGCTCACATACAAAGGACAACCGTCACCAAGATATTTTGAAAAGGCTTCCTTGTTGTCTTTTACATAGCCTTTCTTAGTCATATAAGAAGCAAAGTGTGCTCTGGTTATAATGCTGTGGGGGAACATGTTCTCAAGAACTTCAAGAGAAACCGGAAAACCGGCTTCATTGAATTTCTGTATAAGCAACCTGTTTCTTGCATCACGTCTTTTGATTTCTTCATATATTGCATCGTGAAATTCTTTGTTTTTGTAATCAATAAAAAGTCCCACTATATGAATTTCTTTATCTTTATAACTTGTACTTATCTCTATTCCGGGAATAACTTCTATTCCGGCTTTGCCACCTGCGTCGATTGCTTCGTCAATTCCATCCGTTGTATCGTGGTCGGTAAGGGCAAATGCACTTATGCCGTTTTTGACAGCCTCCTTTACAAGCTCTGCAGGAGAAAATGTGCCATCCGAATAAGTTGAGTGAACGTGTAAGTCAATCTTTTTCATTCAAAATGTCCTCTCTTTAATGTAAAAAAATAATTATTTTTGTCATAATTTATATAGCATACATTTTGAGATAATGCTATACTTAATATGTAATGAATGGAATTACTTTATAATCCCGGATAACATCCTCGGGTAAGAGGGTTTAGATATATGAAAAAAAAGAGAATATTGACGATTGCAGGTATTGCAGCTTTTTTTGTTGCGGTAATTACTGTGATTATTGTTTTGCTGAATGTCGGAAGAACAAGTGGTGATTCCTCAGAAACCGGTATAGCTGTAGGGGATACGACTACAGGAGGATATGTTCATATCACCACAGATGCAACAACATCTGACAGATTTCAAGAGACGATGACTACAGAGAACGGAAGAACATCTCCATCTGAGATAGGAGATATTACAAGTGACGACGATAATTTTGATACCGTTCAGGATCCGATTACGACAACAGCAGGCGCAGATAAGACAACATCCCGCCCTGATAACAATACCACAGATAATACAACGGAAAGCACAACTGCAACAGAATCAGAACAGCCGACGGCAGCAGAATCTTCAGTGGAGAGTAATATTACACAATTTTCCTTTGTTAAGTATGACATAGCAGGAATGCCGGATACATACAACTGGAGTGAGTATCTGCTGAGAAAGGGCTATAAGAATGTAAATAACCGGACTGAGCTGACAGATTATGCACAGTCTGTTTTAAATAAAATAACCGAGACCAAGGGCGTAAGATATATACTTGCACCAAGAGGTATATTTGATGATATTATAGGCGAGAATCCATCCGATGCCCATTTGTATGAGCTTTTCGGAATGGATTATCAGACATATATGTGCAAGGGTGTAGCTATATTCCGTATGCGTAAGGTGCAGGATGTGGTGAATCGTGTGACAGATAAGTCCGTGTACGCTATCTATTATTATTCTTATGAGGACTACGTCATGATGACCGAGGTTGACAATAAGATTAAGGAGATAGTTGCCGGATTCAGTGGCAGTGAATTTGACAAGATTAAAGCAGCCCATGACTACCTTTGCGTTAACGTGGAATACAAGGAGGTATCTGACGGATATGCCTCCCATACATCGTATGGTGCATTGATTAACGGACAGAGTGTCTGTGAGGGTTATGCCAAAGCATATAAGCTTATGCTGAATGCAATGGATATTCCCTGCGATATGGTTGTGAATGCCACACACGGATGGAACGAAGTATTTTACGATAATAAATGGTATATGGTTGATGTAACCAACGACGATACCGATACCCGTTCCTCGTACCGCTATTTTATGTTGGGCAGTGACGTAATGTTAAGCAGGACGGATAAGTATGTGGAATCGGAATTGATTGATGAAGAAAAGTCAGGATGTATATCATATTATAACTACGTTGACGGAATGAACAGCTCGGTTAATAAGCTGGCTGAGTTTACATATAACAGTATACAAAGAGTAACAGATAAAATCCCACAGTGATGTGGGATTTTATAAACGGAATTTGATTAATAGTATTAACGAAGGACAATAATGAATAATCTTACATTAATAGGATATCTGAAAAAACAGATAAAAAACAACGGATGCGGCAGCCTTTCAATATCAAAGCTGTCTTCTTATTCTTTAGAACATAATGAATTACTGCACCATATTGCATTATATGCTTATCTTACCGATAAGATACATCTTTGCGGTAAGAATGAAGCTCTTTATATGGAATGTATGAAGATTAAGAATAATGAAAATTACATAAGGGACTGCAAGGAATATGCCGGAATTTACGATGCATATAAAGAAGAGACCGGGGAATTCCAAAAAGAAGATGAATTCAAGGCGAAGATAAGAAAGAGAATTCTGGAACTTCAGAAAGAAAAGTCCATAAGTAATTACAGGATATATACGGACCTGGGTCTGAATCCCGGCAACGTAAACAGTTTTCTTAAAAACGGTGATTACAGAAAATTAAGTCTTAATATAGTAAGAAGAATATGGAAATATGTAGAAAGGATTTAAAGAAATGATAAAGACCTTATTAAAACACGTAAAGCAGTATAAGGCAGCATCCATAGCAACCCCTTTTTTTATGATTCTTGAAGTTGCCATGGAAATGACGGTGCCTTACCTTATGGCATCCCTTGTAGACGATGGAATCGAAAAAAGTGATATGAGACATATCCTTATAGTCGGAGGCATTATGTTTATTGCCGCTCTTGTAGGACTTTTTGCAGGACTTATGGGTGGCAAATACGGAGCCAAAGCTTCTGCGGGATTTGCCAAAAACCTGAGAGAAGGTATGTATAACAATATACAGACATTCTCTTTTTCCAATATTGATAAATTCAGTACGGCAGGTCTTGTAACAAGACTTACAACGGATGTAACCAATGTGCAGAACTCATACCAGATGATTTTGAGAATGTGTATGAGAGCTCCGGCAAGCCTTATTTTTGCCATGATAATTTCTTTTACAATCAATGTAAAAATGGCAAGTATATTTTTGATTGCGGTAATAATTCTTGGCGGAATACTTACCATACTTATGCTAAAAGCCAACAGGTATTTCAAACAGGCATTTCCTAAATATGATGAACTTAACGAAAGCGTTCAGGAAAATGTATCTGCAATCCGTGTGGTCAAGGCGTATGTCCGTGAAGAACATGAAGACAGGAAGTTTAAAAAAGCCAGCAATAATATTTACTCAATGTTTGTAAAAGCGGAAAATGTGCTGGTATTCAATAATCCTGCGATGATGGTTGCCATATATACCTGTATGCTTCTCATAAGCTGGATTGGTGCAAAACTTATAGTCAGCAGTAATGAGACAGCACTTACGGTAGGCAACCTTACAAGCCTTATATCTTACTGCATGAACATACTTATAAGCCTTATGATGCTTTCCATGGTATTTGTAATGATATCAATGAGTGTGTCAAGTGCAGAACGTATTGCAGAAGTGCTTAATGAAAAAGCTGATATAGTCAATCCTGATAAACCGGTTATGGAAGTAAAGGATGGAAGCATTATTTTTAACCATGTCAACTTTAAATATAAAAAAGACAGTAAAGACATGGTGTTAAGCGATATACAGCTTGATATAAAATCCGGAGAGACAATAGGAATTATCGGTGGAACCGGAAGTGCCAAGACCAGCCTTGTCAATCTTATAAGCAGACTTTACGATGTAACAGATGGTGATATAGAGGTCGGCGGCGTTGATGTCAGAAAGTATGACCTGGAAACACTCCGTAATCAGGTAAGTGTTGTTTTACAAAAAAATGTCCTTTTTTCGGGAACAATTCTTGAAAATTTAAGATGGGGCAATAAAGAAGCAACGGAAGAAGAGTGCATCAGGGCCTGCAGACTTGCCTGCGCAGATGAGTTTATTGAGAAATTCCCTGACGGCTATAATACATACATCGAGCAGGGCGGCACCAATGTATCCGGCGGACAGAGGCAGAGACTTTGTATTGCGAGAGCCTTACTTAAAAACCCAAAGATTCTTATCCTTGATGACAGCACAAGCGCGGTTGATACAACAACGGATAAAAAAATCAGAACAGCCTTTAAAACAGAGATACCTGACATTACAAAGATTATCATTGCACAGAGAATATCAAGTGTTCAGGACGCAGACAGGATAATTGTAATGGAGGATGGTAAAATTAACGGAGTGGGAACTCACGAAGAACTTCTTGCCGGTAATGATATATACAAAGAAGTGTATGAGTCCCAGACAGGAACGGGCGGAGACTTTGATGAAAATTCAAAAGGAGGCGATAAGTAATGCCTGCACCAAGAGGAATGAAACCTACAGTAAACAATCCTGCACAGGTTTTAAAAAGAATTTTAAACCTTGTATTCAAAAGATATAAATTTGCCTGCATATTTGTTGCGTTATGTATAGTGGTAAACGTTTTTTCAACATTGCAGGGAACAATGTTCATAAGAACACTTATTGATGATTTTATCATACCGCTTTTAAAACAGGATGTACCTGATTATACTGCTTTGTCGAAAGAAATATTAAGAGTTGGCTGCATATACCTTGTAGGTGTTCTTGCTTCATTCGGCAATGCCAAGACAATGGTATATGTAACACAGGGAACATTAAAATACACAAGGGACGAGCTTTTTCATCATATGGAGTCTCTTCCTATCAGATACTTTGATACGCACTCACACGGAGATATTATGTCCGTATATACCAATGACGTAGATACTTTAAGACAGATGATAAGCCAGAGCATGCCACAGTTCCTTAACAGCATAATTATGATTGTTGGAATTGTAATAAGCATGGTTTCAATAAGTCTTCCGCTTACAGGAGTAGCCTTTGTAATGGTAGCGGTAATGATTATTCTTACAAAAAAAGTATCAGGACTCAGCGGAAAGTATTTTGTCGCACAGCAGAGAGACCTGGGTGCCGTGAACGGATATATCGAAGAAATGATGGCAGGACAGAAAGTTGTAAAAGTATTCTGCCATGAAGAAGAAGGAAAAGAAAAATTCAAAGAACTCAATGACAGACTTTTTGACAGCGCATATAATGCCAACAAATACGCTAATATAATAGGACCTATTAATGCACAGCTTGGTAATTTAAGTTACGTTGTAATAGCTATTGCGGGCGGACTTTTTGCAATATACGGAATAGCCGGAGTAACAATCGGAGGACTCGTAAGTTTCCTCACCCTGAGCAAAAGCCTTAATATGCCTATTAACCAGATCAGTATGCAGTTTAACAGTATTATTATGGCACTTGCGGGAGGGGAAAGAATTTTCTCACTTCTTGATGAAAAACCTGAGGTTGACGAGGGTTATGTAACGCTTGTAAATGCTGTAAAAAAAGATGGTGTAATAAGCGAGACCAAAGACCGTACAGGTCTATGGGCATGGAAGCACTATCATAAGGAAAATAATACAACCGATTATATAGAGCTTAAAGGTGATGTGGAATTTTTTGATGTGGATTTTGGATATAATGATGAAAAAATTGTACTTCACAATGTTGACCTGTATGCTACGCCCGGACAGAAGATTGCATTTGTAGGCTCAACAGGAGCAGGCAAGACCACCATAACTAACCTTATTAACCGCTTTTATGATATACAGGATGGAAAAATCCGTTATGATGGCATTAATATTAATAAGATAAAAAAAGCAGATTTGAGAAAATCACTTGGTATTGTATTGCAGGACACACATCTTTTTACCGGTACTGTTATGGATAACATAAGATACGGAAGACTCGATGCAAGCGATGAGGATGTGTATGCGGCAGCGAAACTTGCCAATGCCCACGGCTTTATAAAACATCTTCCTAAGGGTTACGATACCATGCTTACAGGTGACGGCGCCAATTTAAGCCAGGGACAGAGGCAGTTACTTGCCATTGCCAGAGCTGCAATAGCAGACCCTCCGGTTCTTATCCTTGATGAAGCAACATCTTCTATTGATACCAGAACTGAAAAAATAGTCCAGGACGGTATGGACAGACTGATGAAAGGCAGAACAACTTTTGTTATTGCCCACAGACTTTCCACTGTAAAAAATGCTGACTGTATAATGGTTCTTGAGCAGGGACGTATCATTGAAAGGGGCTCACATGATGAACTTATTGCGAAAAAAGGAAGATATTACCAGTTATATACAGGAAATAATATCGGTGAATAATCCCGATTAAGAAAAGTGATATATATTATAGAAAAATGATATTTTATTGGTTCGCCTTTTTTGTTAAAATTAAAAGATACAAAGAAGGAGGTATTACCCAATGAAAAAATTGCGTAAATTATTTGCAATTCTTCTTGTGGCACTTATGGTATTTTCCATGGCAGCCTGCGGCAAGAAGAAGGACCAGGGATCGGTTGAGACAACAACTCCTGTAGAGACAGAGTCTACAACCGATAATTCCAACAAAGCAACAGAGCTTACTCTTAATGTCCATTATTTAAGAGAAGACGGCGTGTATGATGGCTGGAATGTATGGCTTTGGCCGGATGGCGGTGAAGAAGGTAAGGCATACACATTCGGAACAGACAAGGATGAACACGGTGTTAAGACAACAGCGGTATTTCCTGCAGGTACAACAACTATAGGTTTTATTGTCAGACTCAATGAATGGGAATCAAAGGATATTGATTCCGATCAGTTTATTACATTGAACGGTGTTATCGCCGGAACAGTTGAAGTATACATAACTTCAGGTGTTGAAGGATACAAATTAGAGCTAGGAGAAGATTGCGTGACAGGGCTTAGTGTATTAAGTGCAGAGCTGGATGGAGATTTCCAGACACTTAAGATAACATTAACAGAAGAATACAAGGACAATGAAATTAAAGTTACTGACGCAGAAGGCAAAGAATTAGCTATTGACAGTGTTGAAAAAGATTCAGGTGATGCTAAGAAGATAATTGTTAAACTTAAAGAAAAAGCAGACCAGTTTGGCAAATATAAAGTAATGCTGGGAAACGTCGGATATGATGTAACAGTACCTGATTATTATTCTACATCTGAATTTGAAGATGCTTATACATATGACGGAGATGACCTTGGAGCAGCATGGTCTAAGGATTCCACAACATTTAAAGTATGGGCACCAACAGCTAAGGCTGTTAAAGTGAATACATACAAGTCAGGTGTTAAGGGAACAGATGACCTTATTAAATCATATGATATGACACTTGATAAGAATGGCGTATGGACAGTTAAGGCAGAAGGAGACCTTAATGGCGTATTCTATTTATATGAAGCAGATTTTGGCTCATCTAAGACAGAGGCATGTGATCCATATGCTAAGGCAGTCGGAGTCAATGGTGACAGGGCAATGGTAATTGATTTATCATCAACAGACCCTGACGGATGGGATAAGGATACTAATCCTAATAAGAAACTTAATGCTACAGATGCATCAGTATATGAACTTCATATAAGAGACCTTTCGGCTGATTCATCATCAGGTATTAAGAATATAGGTAAATATCTTGGATTGACAGAAACAGGAACAACTAATGGTTCAGGACAGGCAACAGGTCTTGATCATATCAAAGAACTTGGTGTAACACATGTCCAGATCGGACCAATGTATGATTATGCAACAGTTGATGAGACTAAGTTAGATACAAAACAGTACAACTGGGGTTATGATCCTAAGAACTACAATGCACCTGAGGGTTCATACTCATCAGATCCATATAATGGAGCAACACGTGTAAGTGAAGTTAAACAGATGGTTAAGGCATTACATGATAATGGATTAAGCGTTGTTATGGACGTCGTATATAACCATACATACAATACAAGCTACTGCTTCAATGAACTCGTACCTGATTATTTCTATCGCCCGGGCGCTAATGGTTCAGGCTGTGGCAATGATGTAGCTTCAGAGAGAGCTATGGTAAGTAAGTTTATTGTTGATTCTGTAGTATACTGGGCTAAAGAATATCATATCGACGGTTTCAGATTTGACCTTGTAGGCCTTATTGATATGGATACGATTAAAGCAATCAGAACAGAATTAGATAAGATAGATCCTTCTATCATTCTTTATGGTGAAGGCTGGAGCATGACAACTAAGATTACTAAGTCAGGTGTAACACTGGCAACACAGATGTACGTTAATAAGTTAGACAGATTTGCAATGTTCAGTGATACAATCCGTGATGCAATTAAAGGTAGTGTATTTAATGCAGATGAAAAAGGATATGTCAACGGAAACATCTCTAATACAGATGTAATTAAGAAAGCAATCCAGGGCAAGACCGGATGGTCAGAAAAGGGCTCACAGAACATTGTCTATGCATCATGCCACGATAACAGGACATTATGGGATGAAATCAATTTATCTAATCCAAATGACAGTATGGAAGATAAAGTTAAACAGAATCTTCTTTCAGCAGCTATTGTATATACTTCACAGGGAACACCATTTATCCTTGCCGGTGAAGAAATATTAAGAAGCAAGCCTAATGGTGACGGAACATTTAGCAGCGACAGTTATAATGCAGGAGATGAAGTAAACAGCATTAAGTGGAGCACATTAAGTGACGCTACATACCAGAAAGTATTTAATTACTATAAGGGAATGATAGCATTCAGAAAAGCACATGCTTCATTAAGAATAATGGACACTGCTTCAAGTTATTATAAATTTACTGAAGACACGGACAAGGGTGTTATTGCTTATGAATTAACAGGTGTTAAGGAAGAAGTATCAGATTCAATCTTTGTTGTATATAACCCATTAAGTGAAGCAACAACAGTTACACTTCCGGAAGGTGACTGGACAATCTGCGTACAGGGCGACAAGGCAGGAACTGATTCCCTCGGAACAGCAAACGGAAAAATTACCGTAGATGGAATTTCATGTACAATACTTGTAAAAGGCGCAACAAAATAATATAGCATAATTATAGTCCCGGGAACGTCAGGTTTCCGGGACTTGTTATTTTCTGTACATAGTATAATCGCAGAAAATCAACATTTTTAGATTAGAAAATCAACATAAATGCTATTGAAAAAAGAAAACTAAAGTATTAGAATAAGGACAGTCGTAAGACACAATAATGTATTTAGGAAAGGAATAAAAAAATGAAAAAAATTGCAAAAAGAGTAATTACAGCCGTTTTAGCAATGGCAATGGTAATTGGAATGATGGCTATGACAGCTTTCGCTGCAGATGACACATACAGTGTTATCGGATCAATCAATGGTAACTGGGATAAGGACACAGATTTGGTTAAGCAGGCAGATGGAACATATTCAGTAGACATCACAGATGTTAAGGCTGGATCTTATGAATTCAAGATTCGTACAAACCATGCTTGGGATAATGGCGAATATAACCTTGAAGGTGATGCATCAAGCGGCGGAGCTAATGCAAAAGTTGATGTAGCAAAAGATGGTTCTACAGTAACAGTTACATTTGATGGAACTAAGGCAGCTGTAACAGTTAAAGAAGCAAGTGCAGCAACACCAGCAACTCCAGCAGCAGGCGATTCTTCAGTTATGGTATACATCATAGCAGCAGTTGCAGCATTAAGCGCAGTTGTAGCAGTTGTAGCTAAGAGAAGAAGCGTAGAAGCTTAATTAGTATTTTATAGAAATGCTTACATAAAGGAATCGGTTCAGACCGGTTCCTTTTTTGTATCGGATATTCTTAGAGTTGTAATATTGCACATATATTTAATAAAATCAACATTTTTATAGTGAAAAAACAACAAATGAAATATTGAAAAAATAAAATACCTGTACTAAAATAAAGCTAGTGTCATAAGACATGAATAAAATGTATTGGAAAGGAAGAATACGAAAAATGAAGAAAATTTTAAAAAGGGTCATTGCTACAGTAGCTGCTTTTGCATTCGCAGCAGCAGGACTTGTTGTAGCACCTAAGACTGCTAAGGCAGCAGGAACAACAGTTAAAGTATATGTTGAACTGACAGCAGGTAAGACAGCAGAGTATTACAAAGGAAATGTTTGGGGCGGAACTGCAAGTGTAGCGACCGCTGCAACAGCAGCTAAGCCAACAGGCTGGGGTGCTGGAACTCTTCCGGTAGGAGATGCAGTTACAGAAGACGGCAAGAATTACGCAGTATTTACAATTAACAATGCGGATGAAGTACAGGGCTTTCAGGTAGTTGGATATGGTGATGGTGCAGCTAATGCAGAATATCAGGAGCTTGCTTGGAATTCAGAAGTTGTAGCACAGAGCAATGGTAAAGCATATTTCGATTTAACATCAAAGAAGTTATTTAAAGATGCTGCAATGACACAGGAAATTGCACCACTTCCTGTAACTGATGTACTTTCTGTAGTAGGTACTATTACAGATACTGGATTTGATTTACCTGGTAAGACTATGACAAAGAATGATGATACATACACAATTACATTCAAGAATGTAGCAGCCGGCAGTTATACATATAAGTTCCTTCAGTCAGCAGCTGAATATTCATGGAAATACCAGATTGGTAAGGATAATTCATTTGGTGACAATACAGCTAATTTCGAATTAGTATTGGATGAAGTCAGCGATGTAACATTCACAGTAAAAGTAACAGATGTTACAGGTGGTGCAGGACTTGATGCAAAACAGATTACAGCTGTAGAATATGCTGGTCCAACTGTAACACCAGTCGTAGACAACAAGCCAGCAGAAGACAACAAGCCAGCAGAAGACAACAAGCCAGCAGACAATAACAAGCCAGCAGAAGACAACAAGCCAGCAGACAATAACAAGCCAGCAGGCGGCAATAACGGAAATGTAAGCGCAGGTGATTCTATGGCAGTAGCTACAGCAATAATCGCAGCAGCAGCAGCTTGTGGAATCGTTGTTGTTTCATTCAAGAAGAGAAGACAGGATGCTTAATTTTACATAAGTATTTTGAATATGTAGTAAGATAATAGAGGCTTCAGTCACAGACTATGTGACTGAAGCTTTTTGTTATATACAGAACACATTTTTTGCAAGAAATGAGAAATAGTCCTTATAGCCCGCTTTTTTAACGGTAACGGAAGATTTGACATCAATAGTCCCTATAAGCGTACCATTGTATTTGTAGCAAAGCTGCCCGACAACATCACCCTCCTTAACCGGGGCTTTCAGTCCATCAATAAATTCAAAATCTTTTGTAATAAGGGCTTCGTCATATTTTTCTGTGAAAAGATAAGAAAAATTGTCACTATATTCGCAGTCAAGCTCTTTAATCATGCCACCGGATATTCCGGGAGAGGGGATATTGGGCATATTGGAATCCTTATACATCTGACATAGTGAATAACCATAGTTAAGAAGTTTGATAGAATCGGCAACACGGGATTTGCCGTCCTTGGATGCCATAACAACGGAAATAAGCTCAATATCGTTTCTTTTTGCGGTAGCGGAAAGACAGAATCCGGCAAGACTCGTAGAACCTGTTTTTAACCCTGTTGCCCATTCGTACTGTTTGATAAGTTTATTGGTATTGGTAAGGGTAAAATCGCTTTCACCCCGCCTTGTAACATGGGTTATTGTGTCCATCCAGATTGTTGAAATATTATGTATTTCAGGATATTTATTGATAAGTTCCTTTGACATGAGTGCCACATCCCTCGCTGTGGTTACATGATTATCGGCATCAAGACCGCAGCAGTTGACAAAATTTGTGTTAGTCATTGAAAGACCTTTGGCACGTTCATTCATATGGGCAACAAAATTTTCCTCAGATGTGTCAATGTATTCTGCCATGGCTACACAGGCATCATTGGCACTTGCAATGGCAATGCATTTAATAAGGGTTTCAACGGTCTGGGTCTCGCCGGCTTCAAGAAAGACCTGACTGCCGCCCATTGAAGCAGCATGTTCGGATACTGTTACAGTGTCATCCATTTTGATTCTGCCGTCATGTATGGCATCAAAAATCAGTATAAGCGTCATTATCTTTGTAATACTGGCAGGGCGGAGAATTTCATCGGGGTTATGCTCATAAATGATTTTTCCTGTAGATGCTTCCATGAGAATTGCTGATTTGGAGGTTAAGCTAAGCTCATCGGCAGTCACACTGATATGGGCAGATGATAGGATAAGTATAAAAGAAATAATAAAAGAAAAAACCTTCTTCATTAAAAACTCCGGACTTTTTTGTTAGTATATTTTATGTATATAACTAAGATAATATGAGCGTACTATTGAAAAAAGAAAAATTAACGTATATAATTGTAGCATTAACCGGATGAGCGGTGATTTTACAAAAAAGAAGAAAGGATGTATAAAAGTATGTTGAGACTTATTGTTATGTCACTTCGTTCATTTTTCTTTCTGATATATGAAATTAATAAATGTAATTATATGATGAAACGTCCGGAGAAATATAGCGAGCTTGACAAGTATCGTGAGGTACAGAAAATTGTGGATAAGATGCGAAAAAATTCCAGGACCACCACAAAGGTTTATGGAAAGGAAAATCTGCCGGAAACAGGCAATTATGTAATGTATGCCAACCATCAGGGACATTATGACGGGTTAGGAATTGTGTGCAATCATGACAGACCTCTTACTATTATTATCGACAGCAAGAGGGAACATCAGATGATTGTCAGGCAGATGCTTCCTATGGTAGGGGGGCACGGCATTAATCTTAAAGACGCCAGACAGCAGATGAAGACCATGATGACTGTTACCAGGGAACTTAAAGAAGGAAAAATATATCTGCTATTCCCTGAGGGTAAGTATGGTGAAAATAAGAATACCCTTCAGGATTTTAAAGCAGGTGTATTTAAGTGCGCGATGGATGCCAAAGTGCCGGTTATACCGGTGGCACTTATTGATTCCTATAAAGCAATGGATGGCAACAGCCTCAGGAAAGTGACAACACAGGTACATTACCTGAAGCCGATACCATATGAAGAATATAAAGATATGAAAAAGACAGAGCTTGCTGAACTTACTAAATCAAGAATACAGGAAGCAATTAACGAGTATGCAAAGTAATTATCTGCCGGAAGTCCTCTTTTCAAATATTCCGATAATTATATAAAGAATTACTGAAAGAATAGAAAGTAAAACAATGGAAAGAAGTACCCAGTCCATTTTAAATACCTGGCTGCCGTAGATGATTAAATAACCAAGTCCTTCTTTTGCTGCAAGGAATTCACCGATGATTACACCTACAAGGGAAAGCCCCAGATTGACTTTCATGGCATTTACGATTGTCGGCAGTGATGACGGAAAGAGAAGGTAAAACAGAACATGACGTTTCTTTCCGCCGAGGGTCCGGATTAATTTTATTTTTTCCTTGTCAGTCTCTGTAAAAGAGGTATATATACTGAGCATTGCACCGAATACGGCAACAGATACGGCGGCTATAATTACCGTTTTAGTGCTGTTGCCGAGCCATACAATAAGAACCGGAGCGAGAGCGGATTTTGGAAGGCTGTTGAGCAATACGAGGAAAGGTTCGGCAACTTTGAAGATATTTCTGTTAAGCCACATAAGTACGGCAGCTGCAATGGCGGTAATCATAACAAATATAAAGCATATAAGTGTTTCATAAATGGTTTTCCATACATGGCGTATGAGAAAACCATTTTTTGTCAGTTCAATGAAACATTTAACAATCCGTTTTGGACTGCTGAATATAAAAGAGTCGATAATTCCCTTTTCTGCACAAATTTCCCATGCTGACACGAAGAAAACCGCCAGAAAAATACGAAGGAAATGAATTAATACTTTATGACGGAGTACTGATTTAAGATAATCAGAGTGTGTTTTGATTTTATTCATTGTCGGACAACTCCTTCCACAAGATATTAAAGTAATCACGGAATGCTGCTGTATCACGACGTTCTAAGGAACTTAAATCGTTGCAGAAGTCAAGGTCAATTGCCGCTTTGAAACGTCCCGGACGTTTAGTAAGCACGTAGACACTTTCTCCTACAGAAATTGCTTCCGCAAGGTCATGGGTTACAAGTATTGCGGTTTTATGTTCTTTTTTTATGATAGAGCTTATATCGTCACATACGGTAAGCCGTGTCTGGTAATCAAGAGCTGAAAACGGTTCGTCTAAAAGGAGAATATCCGGTTCCATCATAAGTGTGCGTATAAGAGCAACTCTTTGCCGCATACCGCCTGAAAGCTCGCTTGGTCTTGAATTTTTAAAATCGAGGAGACCATATTGGGAGAGATAGTGGGTGGCAAGATTTCGTGTGTCTTTTTTTCTGTGTATATCAAGCCCTAGCATAACGTTTCCGTATACACTGCGCCATTCAAAAAGATGGTCATGCTGGAGCATATATCCGATGTTACGCATTTCGTCTTTTACCGGGCGGCCATTTACGATTACTTCACCTGAAGTTGGTTCGATAAGACCGCATATTATGGACAGAAGCGTGGATTTACCACAACCGGACGGACCGACTATGGATATGAATTGTCTTTTTTTTACGGATAGATTAATATCCTGAAGGGCTTTTGTTTCTTTCTCTTTTGTAAAATAGGAATAGTTTACGTCTTTTAATTCCAAAGCCAGCATATTTTACACCTGAAAATAATATATATAATATTTTATGATTTGATATTGAAATAGTCACAAAATGATTATATAATAGATAAGACCAATTCAGACAGGTGACAGACATGAGTAAATTTTGCAACATAATTGAGAATATAACAAGTGAGCATGTGTATATACAGACACATAATTTCCCTGATGCGGATGCCATTGCATCAGCGTTCGGACTCTCAGTTCTGTTGGAAAAATATGGAATTAATTCATCAATTTGTTACAGAGGACAGATTGAGAGATACAGCACGAATGAACTTGTGAACAGTCTTGGCATCAAGATGATTAATATTGAAGAATTGAAGGATATCAACCGGAATGATGAGGTTATCCTTGTGGATTCACAGAAGGGCAATAGTAATATTATCACTACCAAGGGTGATGAGATTATATGTATTGACCATCATCCTACGTTTGAGAATTCCCTTGATTCTTACAGATATGCTGATGTAAGACCTGAGCTTGGTGCGTGTTCCACTATAATAGCTGAATATTATATGGACAATAATATTCCTATTGATAAGAGAGTTGCGACAGCACTTATTTATGGAATATGCACAGATACCATGGGCCTTACAAGAGGAGTTACCGATAAGGATGTTGATACTTACAGTTATCTTTTTAAGATAGCGGACAAGCAGATTCTTAAGGCACTTGAACACTGTTCCATAAGTATTGATGATCTTAAGGCATATGCTAATGCGATTAACTCCATTAAGGTATGTGACAATGTAAGTTTTGCCAATACCGGTTCTAATTGTCCGGAGGCCCTTATAGCCTCGATATCTGATTTTATGCTGGATCTTATTGAAGTTGATTTTTCGGTTGTATATTCTCTTAAGAAAGAGGGAATTAAGATTTCCGTCAGAAGCATGGGTAAATACAACGCGGGAAGGATTACCAATAAGGCATTGTCCGGAATTGGATGTGGCGGAGGTCACGAAGTTATGGCAGGCGGTTTTGTTCCTCTCAAGGAGGGAGAACGGGATATTGATGCCGTAATAGGTGATATTCAGGAACGCTTTTTGCGTGCAATGTAATTTATACTGATGCTGACATGGCGCAGCTGGTAGCGCAACTGATTCGTAATCAGTAGGTCGTGGGTTCGAGTCCCATTGTCAGCTTTTATGCAATGGTAACCGGCATAAGATTTCGCATATACAGGAGTCTGTGCCGTTTTTTTTTACTCATAGAGACATAATCAGACAAAAAGTTACCAATTATTACATTGGAGTGCAATAATACGTAAAAAATATTGTTTTTTCAGTAGAAAGGTAGTAAAATAATAATATATGTTGGTTGAAGGAGTGGTTATTCCTGTGGAAATGGAAAGAAAGCCTTTAAGAAAGAGATTAAGAGTAATGTATATACCTGTTATTCTGTCCATATTAGGCATAACAGTATGTATTGTCAATTCAATGCTTATATACAATAAGACGTTCAGATTCTATACTGAACAGTATTATAGGATAGCGCAGGCCTTTGAACAGGTAATCAGTTTTACGTCAACGCTGGATTTATGCCAGAAGCTGCCGTCATCAACGTCATACGACAATCTGGCGGATGCCTATGACATTGAGTTGTTGTCGGCATGTTCGGATTTGTTTTCAACAAGATTTGAATTTGACAGTAATGAACGTCAGGAGATAGAGTCATTGTATGATATTGTACGTACTTCTATTCCTGATAAGTTGAATTTGCTTAAGGACGGCATTAATGACAGAGAGAAATGTGAGGAAGTACTGGCAGCTGTAAGAGCGGATATAACAACTGTTGCGGATAAGCTTAACCATGTGATAGAGAAGTCAGTAGCTGCAGGCAATAAGGCATACGACAACGATAGGATAGATGTATATCTTATTGAAGGACTTATGATTGCAATATTTATAGGTTTTATTATAGTTACGGCATATATGGTTAGCTTTATTGAAAAAAGAATTATCAAGCCTATACGTGATGTCGCAGACTGGAGCCGGATGTTTAAGGATGATTATGCCGATATGTCAGATATTGAGATAACGGATAATGATGAGATTAGTGATATCAGCAGTGCTTTTAATATTGTTAAGGCTAAGTTATGTGAAGCCAATAAGACTAAGCGTGATAATGAATCAGCTCTCCGTAAGCTGAGAGAAGAGGAAGAATATAAGAAGAAATTCGTTAAGCAGTTATATGATGAGAAGCGTGAGAAAGAGATAATAAGTTCTGAAGCTAAGAGAGACGGACTTACAGGTCTTTATAACAGACGTTCCTTTGATGCACTTATTGATGAATTTATGAGTAATAAGAGTGTATCATCAGAGGGCGCACTATTCCTTATTGATATGGATAATTTTAAGAATGTTAATGATACCCTCGGTCACATAGCAGGCGATGAAGCACTTAAGACTCTTGCAGGTGCTATGAGGATAGTATTCCCTGGCGGATATCTTGGACGATATGGCGGAGACGAATTTATAGCATTTGTTCCAAGTACCTGTGACGATGAGACATTAGACAGGCTTGGATCATCACTTTGCAAGAAGATGGACAGAGAATTTGAGCACGGTGGCAAGTCAGTAAGACTTTCAGTAAGCGTAGGTATAGTTAATACAGTTGGAATTGATGATTATGCAGAACTTTATATGAAAGCAGATAAGGCTTTGTACTATTCTAAGGAACATGGAAGAAACCAGTATACATTAGCTTCCTCATTAGATAATTTTGCTACAGATTAAGAATATTACAGTTGAAGAAACCGGCTTCCGACAGGTCATGTGTTACTAATAATACGGACTTGCCGGAGGTCATTTTTTTTACATAATTCATGACAGACAATCTGGTATCGGCATCAAGACCTTTAAATGGTTCATCCATTATAATTGTGGTGTAATCCGCAAGAACAGCACGCAATATTGCCACACGCCTTTTCATACCGCCGCTTAAGGATATGACCTTTTCATTCATGCAATCTGACAATCCCACTGCGGCAAATCCATCTGTAATTTTATCTTTATCATTACATACAAGCCGGACGTTTTTAAATGCGGTAAGGTAAGGACATAATCTGTCCTCCTGAAATACTACGGAATATTTTTCATCTGATTCTATAGTCCCTTTATATGGAACGAGTGAAAGGATTGCATTGATAAGAGAAGTTTTACCGATTCCTGAACTGCCTGTTATGGCTGTGCTGCCTTTTGCAAATTCATAAGTAAGGTCTGATATTACCGTATTATCGTTGTATGCAACTGTAAGGTTATTGAGCTTTATCATTGATTGAACCTGTCCTTTTAAAAATTAAATTTAAAATTAATAATACTATTTTCTCGAAAATTATACTAAGAACAATCAGAGAAATTGTCCATGCAAATAAGTTATCCGTTTCCAGATATATTTTTGACTTGTATATGTTGTTTCCGATGGAATGTCTTACAAGACCTATGATTTCGGCGGCAATTCCTGATTTCCACGCAAACCCGCAGGATAATTTTACACCGCTTAGAAAATGGGGAGCCGCATAAGGCATATATATGTAAACCAATTTTTTGAACGGTGAAAAATGAAATACCTCAGCCATTTCTTTCATCTGACTGTCTGTATGGGCAATACCTGAAAAAGTATTTGTATAAATTACAGGCATAATCGTTATCGCTGCGATAAACGTTGAAAGATGTGCGGAATCAACCCACAATAAGGCAAGTATAATGAAAGATGCCACAGGAATTGAACGGATGATTTTAACCGGAACATCAATTACCGACTGCAAAAAGGTATTGACAGAAGCTACAACCGCAAGGACTACGCCGGCAAAAAGACCGGTAAAAAAACCTATGGATATGTTAAAAAGAGAGTATGAAAGGCTTTTGTAATATGCGGAAGTCTTAAGTAAAGAAAAAAGTGCATTGACGGTCTGCAATGGCGAAGGCAGGAATACCGGACTTGAAATTACGGCAGATATAATCTGCCATAATACAAGCCATATAATTATTGAAATAAAAGTGTATAAAGTCTTTCTTTTCATGTTATTTCACAATGTAAAAAATATTGTTGTCAGGTAATTTTTTTCCGAGAGAATCCGGGCTGGCATCAAATAAGACCTTGAAATAGCCGGTTACTTTGCTGATCATTTCATCACCTGTAATAAAACAGATGTTGCAATATGGTATTGCTTTTGTTGCTATGGCAGCTTTGATAATATCGTATTTCTCAAGCAATGAAGCAGTTTCTTCAATGTTGGCTGTTGCATTTTTGGAAGAAACCTTGTATTCATCAAGGAAAGTTCTTAAAGCATTTTCATTAGAAGATGCAAAATCTTCAGAAACAACAAGCACACCTGTTACTATTGAACTGTCATCATGAATTTTTTCCCATTCTTTTGTAAGGTCTATAACCGTTTCAAAAGCCGGATCCTTGGTTTTGGCAACCTCAACGAAAGGTTCAGGAAGCATAACGACTGCTGAATCCATGGCTGAAGCCTTCTGGAGAACCTCGGCAGCCTCTGACATATATTCAATTGTTACGTCCTTATCAGGGTCTATATTATTCTCGGAAAGAATATGCCTTAAAGTATATTCAGGGGTTGTTCCCTGTCCTGTTGTATAGATTGTCTGACCTTTAAGGTCTGTAGCAGATGATACAGAAATGCCTTTTGAAAGAATATAGAGCACACCTAAAGTATTGACTGCGGCAATTTTTATTCTGCCCTCTGTTTTATTGTATAAGACACTTGCAAGATTGGCAGGAACGCAGGCAGCATCAAGTTCCCCCTTAATAAGTCCGGTTGCGATTTCATCGGCTGTTCCGCATATCTTGTAATCATAGTCATTGGAGGTCTTTTCATTGGATGCGTCATCGTAAAGTTTTACAAGGCCTATTGAAGTAGGACCCTTCATGGATGCAATTCTTACAGTGCTTTTTTCATTGCCTTTTCCGGGTGTGTTATTATTGCCCTGACATGCACTGAGGGATACAAGCATGGCAAAAATAAGTATTAATGATAATATTTTCCTTTTCATAATCTGCCTTCTTTCTTTTTATGCAATTATTATACTTAATCAAAAAAGATAATGCAAGGACAGTAAAATCGTGATACAATAGGCTAAAAAATGGATATGTAACTGAAAAGGAGCAACCTATGATTGAAATTAATAATCTTACCAAAATTTACAGGCTGGGCAGCAGACAGATGCGTAAGGAGAAAGTAACGACAAGCACAAGAGTAGCTGTTTCGGATGTATCTTTAAGAACCGAAAAAGGGGAAATCTTCGGATTGTTAGGCTCTAATGGAGCAGGTAAGACAACGACGTTAAGATGTATCGCCACCCTGTTGAAGCCTACGGAGGGAACAGTTCTGGTGGATGGCTTTGATACCGTTAAAGACGCAGATAAAGTCAGGAAAAAGATTGGCTTTTTAACTAATGATATCAAGCTTGACCCACAATTTTCCGTGGATTATCTTTTTGATTTCTTCGGAAAACTGCACAATATGAAAGATGATGATATCCGCACAAGAAAGAGCGAACTTTTCAATTATTTCGGAATAGAAGAATTTAAGACAAAGAAGATAGAGGAACTTTCAACAGGCATGAAGCAGAAGGCTGCAATAGCGGTGAGCCTTGCCCATGACCCTGATATAATTATTTTTGACGAGCCTACAAGCGGACTTGACATTATCACCGCAAGACTTGTAACAGACTATCTTAAAAAGCTTCGCAACGAGGGTAAACTTATAATTATTTCCACCCACATCATGTCTGAAGCGGAGGCACTCTGCGACAGGATAGCCATAATAATTGACGGTAAAAAAATCTGTGAAAACACAATTCCCGAAATCCTTAAAGAATATAATGTTAACAATCTTGAGGACGCATTTTTTGAAATGTATAAAATTAATCATAAGGAGGACAAATAAATGGGCTTCAAAGTAATTTTATCAAAGGAATTAAAAAGGGTATTCGGGGATAAGAAAATGGTTTTTTCACTGTTTATTCTTCCAATCATATTAATTGCGGGAATTTACGGAATGATGTTCTTTCTGGTAGATAAGCAGAAATCAAGCATAAACGAACATGTATCGGAAGTTTTTGTGCAGAATATGCCTGATAATTTTTCGGAACTTATGTCAAAGCACACTGAATGTAACATAAATGTTATACCGGCAGGTGAATCGGCAGACACATACAAAGATAAGCTTCTTGACGGAACCTACGATTTAGTGGTTGTGTTCCCTGAGAATTTCTATGAGAATTTCAAAAATGCCGATGCAGGTTCGGCACTTCCTGATATAAAGACTTTTTATAATCCGTCAGAGAATAATTCTGGCGAAGCGAGAACACGTTTTACGGAAACATATCTTGAAGAATACAAACAGATTTTACTTAAGGAGAGATTCGGCTCACTTGATTATGCCATGGTATTTTCCGTAGATGCGGATAACCCTGACATGATAGTACAGGATAAAGATAAGGCTACAGGCAAGATTCTCGGCTCCATCATACCTTATCTTATAACAATTCTTATTTTTGCGGGAGCAATGGGACTTGGCGTTGATACCATTGCAGGTGAGAAGGAGAGAGGAACCATCGCCAATCTTCTTATAAGCCCTATAAAAAGAGTTGACATCATAATGGGTAAAATAGTATCCCTTGCCATAGTATCCGTTCTTTCGGCAGGTGTATATGTAATATCATTTATCGGTTCAGCCGTGTTTCTTACTAAAAAAAGCGGAATGGGAGAAATGGTTAACGGGCTTTCACTTAACTTTACTACCGTACAGATTATACAGTTTGTAGTGCTGCTTTTAGGACTTGTGCTTCTTTATGTTGGAATTATAGGTTTCGTATCACTTTTAGCAAAAAATGTCAAAGAAGCACAGTCGTTTATAATGCCTGTGTATATAATAGTCATGTTTGCGGGAATGATAACAATGTATTCGGGAGATGTAACTTCAGGCAGTTATATGATACCTGTATATAACACCTCAGCTGCATTCAAAGGTATATTTGAAAGGACAATCACAATGAACCAGTACCTTACGTCAACGATAATAACTTATGTGTTTGCGGGAGTAATGGTATGTCTTATGGCTAAGGCGATGAACAGTGAAAAAATAATGCTTAACGCATAAAAGAGGTCATATATGTTAAATGTTGTATTTGATATGGATGGAGTTCTTTTTGACACCCAGAAAGTGTATACAAGAACATGGCGTGAAGTAGCCGAAATACTTCACATAGATAATTTTGAGATTCCCTTAAAACTTTGTATTGGAAGAAACAGGGTTGACCAGGTGGATATCCTTAAAACACACTGTGGCGAGGATTTCCCTTTTGATGAATTCTACGATTTAAAGGAAAAAATATTTACGGGTCACATTGAAGAAGATGGCGTTCCTCTTAAAAAAGGCACAAAGCTCATTCTTGACACCCTGAAAAAAACCGGAGCGAAGGTTGCCATTGCCTCATCCTCAAGAAAAGATGTGGTGCTTCATCATCTTAATGAAACGGGGCTTACAGGATATTTTGATGTAATTATCGGCGGAGATATGGTAGAACACAGTAAACCCTTCCCTGATATATACCTTAAAGCCTGTAAAGAACTTAAATGCAATCCACATGACACCTATGCCGTGGAGGATTCTTATAACGGAATTGAATCGGCTGTTAAGGCGGGACTTAAAACAATAATGATTCCTGATAGTCTTCCTCCGGTCAAAGAATACGACAGCAAAATATTTACAAGATTTGATTCACTTGTGGAACTTTCGGAATATTTTGCCATAAGAGCACTTATGGAGAAGTTGTGGCAGAAGTATGATTATGCCTCAATTCTTTTTGAAAACAGTACAGGAAGAAAATATTCCGTTTCAGGCAGGGGACTGTCCGCATCACAGGATAAAATATCCTGCGCAAGAGGGTATGTCCTGCGTGTCCACGGCAGAAACCGCCTTGTGGAACATTCCTTTAATTCGCTTAAAGTTAGTGACTCAGAAAAAATTATTGCCCAGATAGAAAATCTTTTTGACAAGGCAGAAGAACTTAAAGAGAATTTTACCATTGAAGATACGGAACGTATGGAGGATGAAGTATTACATTCTTTTTCAGCAAACGATATGAGCCACAGTCCTGAAATTCTCGGTGATAAGGCAATCCTTGACAAACTCACCGAATTAAGGCAGAAAGGTCTTGAGGCTGACGGACAGATTATTGACTGCACGATTAATTCTTCCTTCAAAAAGAGCAGAAAAATTTTTATCTCCAAAAACAGGGATATGTCCCAGAATATTTTATGGATGACCTGTGCCATGTTAATGATGGCCAAAAAAGGAGATATTGTAAGAAGTTATTTTAAATCGTATTCAGGAATGAATGGTTATGATGTGCTTGATTCATTGGAAGCAGACATTAAAAACGTTGCCGGGAACACGGTTAAGCTGCTTATGGCAGAAAAGATTACGCCGGGCAGATACGAATGTATATGTACGCCTGAGGTAACGGGGATGATAGTCCATGAAGCCTTCGGCCACGGCGTTGAAATGGATATGTTCGTAAAAGACAGGGCGCTTGCCAAGAGTTTTATCGGCAAAGAAGTTGCTTCCGGACTTGTAACCATGCATGACGGAATGGGTGTAAATGAAGTTGCGACCTATGACTTTGACGACGAAGGAACCTGCGGTCATGATACCGTAATTATTAAGAACGGAATCCTGCAGACGGGAATTTCGGATGCCAAGACAGCCGGTATCCTTAAGACAAAGGGAACGGGCAACGGCAGAAGGGAAAATTACGAGCATAAGGCATATACAAGAATGACCAATACCTATTTTGAAGGCGGCAAAGACAGACCGGAGGATATGATTAAATCCATAAAGTATGGTTTTATGCTGGAAAATGCAACCTGCGGAATGGAAGACCCTAAAAACTGGGGAATACAGTGTATGGTAAATATGGCAAGAGAGATAAAAGACGGAAAATTTACGGACAGAATCTTTTCTCCGGTTGTGCTTAGCGGATATGTTCCGGATTTGTTAAAATCCATATCAATGATGTCAGAAACTCCTGAACTTAACGGAGGCGGATATTGTGGAAAAGGTTATAAGGAATGGGTTAAAGTATCCGACGGAGGCCCTTATATTAAAGCAGAAATAGAACTGGGGTAATTGAAATGGTATCAGAAATAGTTGAAATACTTCACGAACTGAATATAGTTGATTACAATATTTATGACGAGCATAGAAAAGCCTTTGAGATGTATTTTGTAAAACATCGTCTTGATATGACAAGAGACAAGGAAGTAAGGGAAATAAGACTACGCGTTTACAGGAATTTCGAGGAAAATGGTACAGAATATCTCGGAAACTCAGATGTGTACTTATATCCGGGAATGGATGGGGATGAGATAAGGGAACTTATAGAAAGTGCGTGGGAATCCGCTCTTTATGTGAAGAATCCATATTACAGGCTGCCTGAAAAAGTAATCGATAAAAATACGGAAAAAGTATTTGACGGCTGTGAAAGCGTTATTGAAATGGCGAAGGCTCTTTATTCTGCCGAGGATGAAGTTAAGGATGCCTTTATTAATTCAGCTGAATTTTTTGGAGAAACCAGGACTGTAAATATAATAACCGGAAAAGGCTCCGATATATCTTATACATCAGGAAAAATAACCGGCGAATTTGTTGTCCAATGTAAAAAAGAGAATGATGTGGAACTGTATGCTGATTTTTCTTATTATGACATGGAAAAAGAAAGCATCAGAAAAAAGTGCGCAAAACAGCTTAAACTGGCAGTTGAAAGAGAATCGGCAAAACGAAGTCCGGCAGATTATTCAGGTTATCCCATTGTGCTTACGGATTCCTATGTTAAGGAATTTCTGAAATTCTACCTTATGAGAAGCAATGCAGCGTATGTATATCCCGGATATTCGGATTACAAAGAAGGTTATGATATTATGTCCGATATAAGCATAGAGGGAGTGCCGGAATATCCGTACAGTGCAGAGGGCGTTAAAACCGGATCCCGTATGATAATAGAACACGGTATTGTCAAAAACATCCACGGCAATGTAATGCACTTGTCATATCTTAACAGACCGTATATAGGAATGTACGAGAATTTACATTGTGTATGTAACGGCGAACCAATGGACAGACTTCTTAACGGAAAATACATTCTGGTAAAAAACTTCTCCGATTTCCAGATGGATCCTCTTACAGGTGATTTTGGCGGTGAGTTCAGACTTGCCGAGATATCTGATGAGAATGGAAAAAGAATTGTCACAGGAGGAACCGTAACAGGCAATATCCTTAAAAATGCAGATAAAATCAGATATTCCGGTGAATATTTTAAAGAAGGATTATATGTTGGTCCTTCAGCTGTAAAAATAGGTTGAATACTCTGACAAAATAATGATAAAATAATCAAAACTGTATAGACTTTACAGAAAAAGGAAAAGAAATATATGTTAGAATTACAAAATATATCATATCAGGTTGATGAAGAAGGCAAAGACAAAGAAATTATTAAAGATATAAGCCTTAAAATAGATGGAAGATTTACGGCGATAACAGGGCCTAACGGCGGCGGAAAGTCAACACTTGCGAAGATAATCGCAGGAATTGTTACGCCTACATCAGGTAAGATCCTGCTTGACGGCGAAGATATTACAGAACTGTCAATTACTGACAGGGCAAGAAAAGGAATCAGTTTTGCATTCCAGCAGCCGGTAAGATTTAAGGGAATAACCGTAAAAGATCTTATAACTCTTGCCGCAGGCGAGCCCATCAATGCGGGCAAAGCCTGTGAGTACCTTTCGGAAGTAGGACTTTGTGCAAGGGAATACATTAACAGGGAAGTTAATGCGAGTCTTTCAGGCGGTGAACTTAAGAGAATAGAGATTGCAATGATTCTTGCAAGAGGCACATCTGTATCGATTTTCGATGAGCCGGAAGCAGGAATTGACCTTTGGAGCTTTAACAATCTTATTGATGTTTTTGAAAAGATGCATGAAGAGACCAAGGGCTCAATTATCATAATTTCCCATCAGGAAAGAATACTTAACATTGCCGACCGTATTATAGTAATTGCTGATGGCAAAGTGGCAGCTTCAGGCGGACATGAGATGTTGCCAACTCTGCTTGGCAGCGGTAATGCAAAAGAATCATGTAAGAAAATGGAGGCAAGGTAATATGGACCAGATACAGAAAAATCTGCTTGCAGAAATTGCGGGACTCCATGAAGTGCCTGCAGGTGCTTATAATTTCAGGGTCAACGGAGCGGCAGCAGGAAGAAATACAACATCCAATATTGATATAGTAACCAAAACGGACAAGCCGGGAATAGACATTATTATCAAGCCCGGAACCAAAAACGAAAGTGTCCACATTCCTGTTGTTTTAAGCCAGACAGGGCTTGACGACCTCGTATATAACGATTTTTATGTAGGAGAAGGAAGTGATGTGTTAATTGTGGCAGGCTGCGGAATCCATAACGGCGGAGATAAGAAATCATCACATGACGGAATCCATACATTTCATATCGGCAAAAATGCCAGGGTCAGATATGTGGAAAAACACTATGGTGAGGGTGATGGCAATGGTTTGAGAATTATGAACCCTACCACGGTTGTTGATATTGACGAAAACGGCTATATGGAAATGGAAACCACCCAGATTAAAGGAATAGATTCCACTGACAGAATTACCAAGGGCAGGCTGGGAGATGGGGCAGTTTTTATTGTTAAAGAAAAGATAATGACCCATGGTAAACAATATGCAAAGACAAGCTTTGAGGTAGAACTTAACGGAAAAGGTTCAAGTACCAATGTTATATCACGTTCGGTTGCAAAGAATGATTCCACACAGGTATTTTATGCCAAGATAGACGGAAATAACGAGTGTGCCGGACATTCGGAGTGTGATGCCATTATTATGGACAATGCTTCTGTCAAGGCGATTCCTGAGATAACTGCCAATTCCGTTGAAGCAAGCCTTATACATGAAGCAGCTATCGGTAAAATAGCAGGAGAGCAGCTCATTAAATTAATGACACTGGGATTAACCGAGGCTGAAGCAGAGGAACAGATTGTAAACGGATTTTTAAAATAGAGGAATTAATACATGGAAAACAACAGTTTATATTTAATAAAAAACGGACATGTGCTTGACCCTGCATCAGGCAAAGACGGCATATATAACATCGTGGTAAAAGACGGAATAATAGCAGCCGTTGATAATGACAGCCATGATGAAATAGACAACGTTATTGATGCAGCAGGGTGTTATGTAATGCCGGGACTTATTGACCTTCATGTTCATTTCAGGGAACCGGGTTTTGAATACAAAGAGACAATAAAAACAGGTTCTCTTGCAGCAGCAAGGGGAGGAGTGACAACCGTTCTTCCTATGCCTAATACAAAGCCGGTAATTGACAGTGTGGAAATGGTGCGCAGGGTTAATGATATAATTAAAAGAGATGCCGTAGTCAACGTACTTCAGGTAGCTTCCGTTACCATGGGACAGGAGGGAAAAGTTCCTGTTGATGTGGAAGCTTTAAGAGAAGAGGGCGTTGTCGCAATAAGCGAGGACGGCAAATCAGTTATGAACGCAGAAGTATACAGAGAGGCTATGTATCGTGCCGCTGACTGCGGAATGGTGGTATTAGCCCATTGTGAAGATAAGAACATGGTAAACGGCGGTGCCCTCAATGAAAGTGCCAAATCAGAAGAACTGGGAATTAAGGGAATAACCAATGCCGTTGAAGATGTGATTGTGGCAAGAGACATTCTTTTAGCCAAAGAAACAGGCTGCAGGCTTCATCTTTGTCATTGCTCAACCAAAGACAGTGTTAAGATGATAAAAATTGCCAAAGAGGACGGCATAGATGTTACCGGAGAGGTATGCCCTCACCACTTTACATTATGCGATGAAGACATTCCTTGCGATAATGCGGACTACAAGATGAACCCACCTTTAAGAGGACGTGAAGATGTGGAGGCTCTTAAAAAAGGTCTTAAAGATAACATCATGGATGTAATTTCAACAGACCATGCCCCTCATTCTGAAGAAGAAAAGAAAAAGCCTATAAGCGAGGCTCCGTTTGGAATAACAGGACTTGAGACAAGTCTCTGCCTTACATACACAGAGCTTGTGCTCGGCGGAGTCCTTACTCCTATGCAAATGGCAGAGAAGATGAGTTACAATCCCGCAAGAGTAATCGGTATCGACAGAGGAACTCTTTTACCCGGAGCAGTTGCCGATATTACAATAATGGATAAAGATAAAGAATTTGTCATTGACAGAAAAGATTTCGTATCAAAGGGGCACAACACTCCTTTTGACGGAAAGAAAGTTAAAGGAAAAGTAATGCTTACCATGGTAGGCGGTAAAATAGTATACAAGGAGAACAAAATATGATTAACCAGTTAGTTGAAAAAATCAAGAAAACAAATGCACCTGTTGTAGTAGGTCTTGACCCTATGCTCTCTTATATTCCTGAGCATATCCTTAAAAAGTCTTATGACGAATACGGCGAGACACTTAAAGGTGCTGCCGAAGCGGTATTTGAGTATAATAAAGGAATTGTAGACAATATTTATGATATTGTTCCTGCAGTCAAGCCACAGATTGCCATGTATGAGCAGTTTGGTATTGAGGGACTTGCAGCATTTAAGAGAACTGTTGATTACTGCCATGAAAAAGGACTTGTTGTTATCGGTGACATCAAGAGAGGTGATATCGGTTCGACTTCCACAGCCTATGCGGTAGGACATATCGGTAAAGTTACGGTAGGAAGCAGGACATATACTCCTATTGATGAAGATTTTGTAACTGTTAATCCATACCTTGGAAGTGACGGAATCAAGCCTTTTATAGATGTATGTAAAGAGAATGACAAGGGTATTTTTGTACTTGTTAAGACTTCTAATCCATCAAGCGGAGAATTTCAGGACCGTCTTGTAGACGGAAGACCACTTTATGAACTTGTGGGAGAACAGGTTGATAAATGGGGACAGGAATGTATGGGAGATTCATACAGTAATGTTGGTGCCGTTGTAGGTGCCACATATCCTGAACAGGGTAAAATACTTAGAAAACTCATGCCAAAGACATTTATTCTTGTACCTGGTTACGGTGCACAGGGCGGCAAAGGCAAAGACCTTGTAGATTATTTTAACGAGGACGGCCTTGGTGCAATTGTAAACAGCTCAAGAGGTATTATCTGTGCATATAAGCAGGAAAAATACGCTTCATTTGGCAGCCTTAATTACGCAGATGCGTCAAGACAGGCAACACTTGATATGATAGAAGATATCAATACAGCAAGAGGTTAATGATATGAAATTTGAAGAAAACGCAAAGGTTATCAGCCAGAAAAAAATAGCTGACGGCGTATTTGATATGTGGATTATGACAAGCAATATTGCAGAAAAGGCAGTACCGGGCCAGTTCATTTCCGTGTATACCAAGGATGCGTCAAAGCTGCTTCCAAGACCTATAAGTATCTGTGAGACAGAAGGCCGGAAACTTAGAATAGTATATAGGGTTGTAGGTGGCGGAACCACGGAATTTTCTACATATAAAGAAGGAGAGTCCATACACATCCTCGGACCTATAGGTAATGGTTTTCCTATTAAAGAGGGCAGAAAAGCCATTCTTATCGGTGGAGGGATAGGAATTCCTCCAATGCTTGAACTTGCAAGGAGAATGGGCGGTGAACCTGAGATTGTCGTAGGTTACAGAAACAGTGACACTTTCCTTACGGATGACCTTAAAGCATACGGTAATCTTACGATTGCAAGTGATGACGGAAGTATCGGAACCAAGGGAACCGTTATAGACGCAATCAGGGAAAACGGTATCAAGGGCGATATTATTTATGCCTGCGGACCTACACCTATGCTTCGTGGCATAAAGGCTTATGCCGAAGAAAATAATATCGAAGCATATATTTCCCTTGAAGAAAAAATGGCATGCGGAGTCGGCGCGTGTCTTGCCTGTGTATGTAAGACAACAGGAATTGACGACCACTCTAAAGTCCACAATGCCAGAGTATGCAAGGATGGTCCTGTATTTAATGCCAAGGAGGTTGATCTTTAATGAATACTAAAATTAATCTTGCCGGTGTAGAACTTAAGAATCCGGTAATGACAGCCTCAGGAACCTTCGGTTCAGGAATGGAATACAGCGAATTTGTTGACCTTAACAAATTAGGAGCCGTTGTAACAAAGGGCGTTGCAAACGTGCCTTGGCCAGGCAATCCTACACCACGAATTGCTGAGACTTACGGTGGAATGATTAACGCAATCGGGCTTCAGAATCCGGGTATAGATGTATTTTGCGAGAGAGATATTCCTTTCCTTAAGAAATACGATACCAAAATAATTGTGAATGTCTGCGGTAAATCCGAAAGAGATTATGTTGAGGTTGTGGAAAGACTTGCAGGTGAACCTGTGGATATGCTTGAAATCAACATTTCCTGCCCAAATGTCAAAGAAGGTGGAATTGCTTTCGGACAGAATGCAGCCAATATTGAGCACATTACAAAAGCAATAAAAAATGTTGCAAAACAGCCTGTAATCATGAAGTTAAGCCCTAATGTAACGGACATTACCGAAATGGCTAAAGCAGCAGAAGCCGGTGGAGCGGATGTGCTTTCACTTATAAACACTATTACAGGCATGAAAATAGACATTAACAGACAGACCTTTGCAGTTGCCAATAAGACCGGAGGCCTTTCAGGACCTGCAGTTAAACCTGTTGCGGTAAGAATGGTATATCAGGTAGCCAATGCGGTTAAAATACCTATTATCGGTATGGGCGGAATCGCCACGGCAGAGGATGCACTTGAATTTATTCTTGCAGGTGCCACCGCAGTATCCATAGGAACAGCCAATTTCCATAACCCTCGTACAACACTTGAGGTTATTGAAGGTATTGAAAAATATATGGTAAATAAAGGCGTTTCTGATATTAATGATTTAATCGGAATAGTAAAATAAAGAAAACCGCTGTAGGCATGATATAGTCAGATGATGCTTACAGCGGTATTTTATGTGTATTAGTTATTGCAGCCTGTCATTATTTCAGGGTATCTGCTTAAAAGGGTATTGACAATGGAATCAATGCCTTTTTTGGAAACATGTCGTATCTTATATACTTTTTTAGTATCCGTTACGATACATAAAGGATGATACATTATGGTGTTGCCTTTTTTATGGTAGACTTCGTTATAATCGTATACCCATGTTATATTTTCAAGCGGAATAATATCAGTATCGGTTTTGGTAATGATTATCAGAAACGTATTGGTAATAAATACATTCTTACGTCCTACAGCCACCGCCGTATCGTATTCGGTAACGGCAATCGCAAATAATGTTTTGTAATCTCCGTATTTTCTCAAAGCTTTTACAGGCGATGAGTAATTAGGATTAATTGCAGCTATAATAAGCAATACTAAGAAAATAAGGGATATAAGCGCAATTATCATAAATCCGATTATCATAAACCGGGAGTAGTTGGTATTGTAAGCGTATGAATTTATGAATAAATCACAGCTTACGGATTTGAGTCCATCCTCGGTAAAATTAACCATTTCTGAAACATTTTTTACCAGGTCATTGTAAATCGGTTCGGAATGCTGCAATTTTGCAGGAAATGTTGCACCATCAATTATTGCAGGAGTACCTTTATCGGTTGAGCCTGTTGGATATATGATGTAGTAGCAGATTCCATTATAGAAGGTATAGTATATACCTGCTTTTTTCTTGCTGCCTTTTACATAATCATATCCCGTGTAGTACATTTTATCTATTGTACACTTTATGTATTCTTCGCCGTTCTCGTATAAGGAATCAATTGCATCCAACGAATCCACAGTATGGGGTGTCAGAGCCTTTTTAAAAGGATTGCTTATTATAAAAACAACTGATACAATAATCATAATTAACGGAAAAACAAGCCGTGGCAGGTGCTGCCGGCGTATAATCTGTATTAAATCTGAGTGTTGCATAATTTTTCCACCTTATAAATCTGTTAAAAACAGTATAGATTATAAGGACGGATTAATCAAGTATGGAGGTTTTATGAAAGCATATTCTTTTTTTGCAAAAGTTTATGATGTATTTATGAATGACATTCCTTATGTGGACTGGCTTGACGGAATAGAGGCATATATGGAGCGCAGGAATATACAATGTCACAGAGTTCTTGAGCTTGGCTGCGGTACGGGACGGTTTACGGCACTTCTGGCAGCAGACGGCTACGAAGTTACCGGGCTTGATTTGTCAGAAGCAATGATTAAGGTTGCGAAGAAAAAGCCTTTCGGAAAAAGAATTTCTTACGTCTGTTCGGACATGAGAAATTTTAATCTTGGGAAAAAATTTGATGTTGTAATAAGCGTATGTGATTCCATGAATTATCTTTTAAATAATGATGATATGTATAATACGTTTCTAAGTGTTGGAAAACATCTTGAAAAGGGCGGCTTTTTTATTTTTGACCTGAAAACGGAAACTTTTTACGAAAAGCTTGGAAATAATATTTATTCGGATGAAAGGAATTTCGGACGATATTATTGGGAAAACGAATTTGATAAAGAGACGGGAGATAACTTTTATTACCTTAGTTTTTTTATTAAAAGCATGGGAAAATATAAGCTCTACGAGGAAGAACACACACAGCATGTTTTTACCGGCACCGATATAAGGGAGTGCGCGGCAAAGGCAGGATTTACGGTAAAGGACGCTTTATCGGAGGACATTAACTCGCCCATTGATTTTTCAAGGGACTGGGTTTACTATGTTTTACAGTACAATTAAGGATGGTATGAAATATGGAAGATTATTTAGTAAGAGCAATCGCAGCTAACGGGCAGGTCAGGGCGTTTGCCGCATATACAAAAAATACAGTTGAGGCCGCAAGACAGGCACATAACACAAGTCCTGTCGTAACGGCGGGACTTGGCAGACTTCTCACAGCGGGAGCAATGATGGGAAGCATGATGAAGGGCGACAGGGATGTCCTTACAATTAAAGCAGAGGGCAGCGGCCCTGTGGGACATTATCTTGTTACTGCCGATTCAAAAGGCAATGTCAAGGGATACGCAGCCAACCCTAATGTAATACTGCCTGCCAATGCCGCAGGTAAACTTGACGTTGGCGGTTCCCTCGGAGTGGGACTTCTTACGGTCATCAAAGACCTGGGACTTAAAGAGCCATATACCGGCACCTGCGAGCTTGTCAGTGGGGAAATCGCAGAGGATTTAACTTATTATTTTGCCTCAAGTGAGCAGACACCGTCATCCGTGGGACTTGGTGTCCTTATGACAAAAGACAATACCGTCAATGTCGCGGGTGGTTTTATTATCCAGCTTATGCCTGACGCAACGGAGGAGACAATATCAATTGTTGAAGAGAAAATTTCCACAATAAAATCCGTCACTTCAATGCTAGAAAACGGACTTGACCCAGAGGGCATAATTAATCTTATTCTCGGCGGACTTGACCCGGAGATTCTTGATAAAATGCCTGTCAGATTCTATTGCAACTGTTCTAAGGAGCGTGTATCAAAAGCACTCATCGCAATCGGCAGAAAAGAGCTTGACAATATTATTGAAGAAAATGAGCCTATAGAGGTTAAATGCCATTTCTGCAACAAGGCATATAATTTTACAGTGGATGAGCTAAAGAAATTAGTTTGACTTATAGTTCCTTGTGTGTTAGATTTATAGTGTCGTTTTGTAAGACAACTTTTATAATTTTTGGAGGTATCACGATGAACAAGGGTACAGTAAAGTGGTTCAATGACCAGAAAGGGTTTGGATTTATTTCTGATGAGAATGGTAAGGATATTTTCGTTCATTTCTCAGGAATCGTTATGGATGGTCATAAGAAGCTCGAAGAAGGCCAGAAGGTTGAATTTGAAGTAGCCGATGGAGCTAAGGGACCACAGGCAGTTAATGTTAAAGTTATTTAATTAACTGCAGCACATAAGATAATCAACAAGTTTACAGTGTGCCTTTTTCAATTATATATATTTATATTTTGTCAAAAAGTATATTGTCATTCAAGTAGGATTATGATTAGCCCTGTCAGATTGACAGGGCTTTTACATTGTTAAGGAGATATTTTTTTTATGCAGAATGAGACATTAGAATCAGTAACCCAGGCAATTTCATACGAAGGATACGATATGACTGCCAAGGTTTCAAATGGTAAAATTGCAGCAGGTATCATAGGAATTGTCGTGATTCTTGCTTTCGTTGTAGCAACTATTATTTTTATTAGGAAAAAACAGAAGGGTAACGGTTTTGGCATACTCGGAGGCGTAATTACTTACATTTCATTTAATTATTTTGCTCCATCTTTGCTCATTAATCTTATCTTTGTATATTCACCATTTAAGAAGTATGCGGATTCTGTTAATAAAGTAATTGTGTCCACGGCGGCTTTTATTATTGTATATACACTGTCAACAGCTTTTCTTGCGGTTTTGGGCAGGATGCTTGCCAACAGGGTTTTTGCCTACAGGCTAAAAAGCTTCGGAGAGGGCTTCTCTTTCGGACAGGGTATAGCCTACACACAGGCAGCATTCACAATGTCCTCACTTTTCCAGCTTGTGTCACCTATGATAATTATTAACAGAAGCGGGCTTGAGACACTTGTCAGTGGTGCCAAAGACCAGGAGACAGCTACCAAAATGTTAGACAGTGCAATGGAACTTATCGGTTATAAGACATCCGCCATTGTAATGCTCACTATTGTCGCAGTTCTTTTTGTCATATACCAGTTAGCAATAACCATTCCTATGTATGCTGCATACCAGAAAAAAATCCACAAGGGTTATTATGGAATGGTACTTGGCAGCTATATAGTCATTGAAGCAATCCAGTACATGGCAGAGCGTAAAGTTATTAACGTTATCGTCCAGCTTATAGCAACCGCAGTTGTTGTTGCTGCAATCACTTATGTGTGCATCAGAATTTACAACAAGTGCTACAAAGACGAGGAACGAGACCTTGACAAAGAGAAAGAAGACAAAATCAAGAAGATGACAACAGCCAAGAAGATTCCACGTTTTGATAACCTCAGCAATCTGTAATTTACGGAGGCACTATGCATAATATGGGTAGGTGTAAAACATTGATTTAGAATTATCGTCATCAGATTGGTAAAAAAGATTGAAATCAGTAACAGAAGAACAACAGGCAGGCGGTCTTATGATGAGCCTGCCTGTCTTTTTGTGGAAATCTCTACCCCAATCGGGAAAACCAGCCGAAAGGGTAGAGAAACCCGGTGCCCCCCTTAGTCAACCTTTACAAGGTCCTCGTAAGGAACTTTTTCTTTTAATTCACCTGCTTCGATGAGGATATCTTCAAGAAGCTCAAAGGATTCCCTGGTAAAGACTGTGTCTTTTTTCCAAGTGTCCTGGGATTTGTATCTTTCAACTATTGTGGTAATGGTGTCAATGTCCGTGTCCTCAAACTGAGGGGCTATGACCTTGGCAATTTCAGCAGAAGAATGAGAATTGACGTAGTCAAGACCCTTCTGGATGGCAGAAGTGAAATCCTTGATGATTTCAGGATTTTTCTCAATGTAGCTCTTTTTAGCGGAGTAGGCGGTGTAAGGAACGTAACCGCTGTCAACACCAAGGGAAGCAACTACATAACCTTTGCCCTCTTTCTCAAGAGAAGTGGCACCCGGTTCAAATTCAACGGTAAAGTCATACTCTGTATTGCCGGAAAAAGCACCTGCGGTCAGACCGAAGTCAACACTCTGGTCGATTGAGAGGTCGGAGGCAGGGTCAATATTGTTGGCTTTCAGGATATATTCAAGCACCATCTGAGGCATGCCGCCCTTTCTGCCGCCGAGGACATTTTTGCCCTTAACCATATCCCATGAGAAGTTATCAATTTTTTCCCTGGCAACGAGGAAGTTACCGGCACGCTGGGTAAGTCCGGCGAAATTAACGGCATAATCCTTAGAACCCTCCGCATAAGCATAAATTGTGGATTCTGAACCCATAAAACCAATATCGGCATTGCCGGATATAAGGGCGGTCATTGTTTTGTCGGCACCGAAACCTGTTTCAAGAACGAGGTCTATGCCCGCATCCTTGAAATATCCCATCTCTATTGCAACGTATTGAGGAGCATAAAAAATAGAGTGGGCAACCTCATTGAGAACAACCTTTTTCATACCGTTGTCTTTTTTGCCACACCCGGCCTGACAGATTGCAATCAAAATAAAAGCCAGAATAAAACAACAAATTCTTTTTTTCATAATTTACCTCTTAAAAATATCTGTAATCTAAATATATTCCTAAATAAATAAAATGTGATAGAATGAAAGCATGAGCGAATTAATGTATTTAAAAAATTGCAGCTATGAGACAATCGGTGATAAAGACAGCCAGACAGTCTGTTATTTTTTTATGGCGGAAAGAATTAATATAGAGCCTGTTGAAGGAGCGAGGCTCGTCATGATATATCCGTATGACTGGAATTACTGTATGACACCGTGGAAATATCACGATAAAAATATGGGAAAAACAGGGGGCGGAGAAGAATTTTTATCATGGTTTATAAGTGAGATTTATGATGAAAAATATCAGAGGCAGTATATCGGAGGTTATTCCCTCGGAGGACTTTTTGCGCTTTTTGCGGCATGTGAAAAAGAATTGTTTGACGGGGTTATGAGCGTTTCGGGGTCGTTATGGTATCCCGGTGCTTTGGAATATTTTAACGAAAAATCCATTGGCAAAAGAATCGGCAAAATTTATATGTCCCTTGGAGATAAGGAATCCCTTACTAAAAATGCGGAGCGGGAAAAAGTCGGATTTAACACGGAGAAATTGGCAGAAGTATTTGGCAGGACCAAAGAAGTGTTTTTTGAATATAACAGAGGTGGACATTTTACGGACATTAGCGAAAGAATAGCAAAATCAATATTGACAGAAATAAATTAAAGTGTGAAAATACAAGGGTTAGAGGAAGGAAAGATTAAAATGGAATTCAAACGTGCAGAAAGATTAAATCATTTCCAGACAGGAATATTTGCTGCCCTGGATGAGAAGAAAAGCGAATTAATCAAGGCAGGAAGAAAGGTTTATAACCTCTCTGTTGGGACACCTGATTTCAGGCCGCCTGAACATGTAATGAAGGCTGTGGCTGAATCAGTCAATAATGCTGAGGATTATAAGTATTCCCTTGTGGATTCGGAAGAAATGCTTAACGCTGTGGTTGATTATTATGCGGACAGATATAACGCTGTCATAAAGGCAGATGAGATTACGGCAGTAAGAGGAACACAGGAAGGTATGGCACATCTTGGAATGGCAATACTTAATCCGGGAGACGTCGTTCTTTTACCTGACCCTGGCTATCCTGTATTTGAAGCAGGTTCGTATCTTGGAGGCGCAGAGGTGTATTATTATCCTCTCCTTAGGGAAAATAATTTTTTACCTGTGATAGAAGATATTCCGGAAGACGTTCTTAATAAGACAAAATATATTGTTTTGTCATATCCGTCCAATCCTGTGGGAGCTTCGGCACCTAAAGAAATGTATGTCAGGATGATTGAATATGCAAAGAAATATAATTTTGCGATTATTAACGATAATGCGTATTCGGATATTATTTTTGACGGCAGGGAAGGTTTTTCATTTTTATCATTGCCGGGAGCAAAAGATGTGGGAGTTGAGTTTTTCTCACTTTCAAAATCTTATAACGTAACCGGTTTAAGAATTTCATTCTGTATTGGTAATAAGTCAATTATTGATGCGTTTAAGCTGCTTAGAAGCCAGTATGATTTTGGTATGTCATATCCGGCACAGAAGGCGGCAATCGCGGCCTTAAGAGGACCGAGAGACAGCGTCAAGGCACAGTGTGCAGAGTATCAGAGAAGAAGGGATGCACTTCTTAACGGACTTAGAAAATACGGATGGAACGTACCTGATTCACACGGAACAATGTTTGTATGGCTTCCTGTACCGGAAGGTTATACATCGGCTTCATTTACCGAGGCACTTATGGACAAGGCCGGAGTAATAGGAACACCGGGAACGGCATTTGGACCGCTTGGAGAAGGCTACATAAGATTTGCTCTGACAAAAAGTGCCGAAGAATTGGCAGTAATTGCCGATGTAATCGGTCAGTCCGGAGTACTTTCATAATTGAATTTAAGGTTTTGGGAAGAAAATACATAGTATTAGCAGGAGAGAATCCGGTGTGAGTCCGGAGCTACAGCCATAACTGTAAGAGCATTTTTGCTTAAGCCAGATCGCTCGTCCCACAAATCAGAAAGACCAGACTTTTGGGCAGGGAAAAGTTATAGTCATTATAATGGGATTATGCCCGTATTCTAACTATGCCTGCGATTTCTGCAGGCATTTTTTTATTAAAGAACGGAGGAAAGACATGAAAAAAATAATTTCGGCAATTGCAGCATTTGCAGTTGTATTAAGCAGTCTTGTTGTAAGTCCATTTGCAGCAGACGAAAAAACAGTATCTTTAAGAATTGAAGGAAAAAGTGAAACATATTTCTACGGTGATGTAACAACAAACGCATCTACAGTTGCAGAGCTTATGAATGAGGTTGACGCAGCTAATGATAATCTTACAATAACTAATCCAACAGGAACTTATATTACAGCCATAAATGGTGACAAAGCAGGAAGTATTGAGCCTCTCAAATATGATGGATGGAGTGATATAATTAACGGCGTTGCACCAAGCGTGGGTATTGGAGAACAGCAGATAAAAGATGGCGATGTAATTGTATTTTATTACGCAGATGAATTTGGTTCTCATGGATTTGCAAGGCCTGTAGCAGACCTTTCAAAGCTTGGCGACAGAGAAATAACTTTTACATCAGATGCATACGCTGAAGATTTCAGTCTTATAACTGTACCTGTTGAAGGTGCCAAAGTTACATGGGACGGTAAGGAATATGTAACAGATGCTGATGGCAAAATCGTTATTGACAAAGCTGATTTTACAGTAGGTGATCATTCTGTAGGAATTTCCAAAGTTGCTGAAGACGGAGTACCACTTGTATTAAGATTTGCATCAGATTACAAAATAACAGTTACAGCCGATATGGTTAAAGCAGAAGCACCGGCAGTAACAGAACCTGAGACAAAACCGGCAAAGCCGGCAGAGGATGTTCCATCAGGAGATACAGGGTATGTTTATTTTGTGGTTGTTGCAATTATCGCAGCAGCAGGAATCGCAGCAGTAAGTAAGAAAAGAGCATATGAAAAATAAAGTCATTGTATTTTTAACAGTAATCGTACTTATATTTACGGGAGCCACAGGCGTTAAAGCAGATACTCCCGATATAGACGACTGCATTAATAAAACACTTGAATATGAATACAAAGAGGCCGCCGTTACAGATGCACAGTCATTTGTAAATGACGGCCTTATGGCTGTTGCAGGCATAAGTCCCTGCGAATGGTGGGTTATTAATATTAAAGCATTGTATCCGGAAACAGATTTTTCGGAGTACGTTAAGGCAGTAGAAAAATACCTTGACGAGGCGGAGGATATCAAGCCTACAGACTATGAAAGAATTGCACTTGCATTTTATATATTGGGAGAAAAAGATGATTTTATAAGAGAGGTAATTAAAGAACAGACGGGCAAAATGGGCATTATGAGTGTAATTTACGGACTTATGCCGGCAGCTTACGGTGGATATGATGCGGATTATATCGCCGACAGTCTTTTGGAATTTCAGCTTCCAGACGGAAGTTTTTCCGTAAATCAAAAAGCGGGTGACGTTGATGTGACGGCGATGGCTTTGCAGGCAATGGCACCTTTGAGGGAAAAGTATGAGGAGAAAATTAATAAGGCACTGGAATATCTTAACAATAATATGACCGGAAACGGCGGTTACAAGTCCATGGGGACAGAAAATTCTGAAAGCCTCGCCCAGGTAATTATGGCAAAAACAGCATTAAAAGATACAGAGAATATGGATATTCTTATCAACGAGCTTATTACTTACCAGAATGAGGACGGAGGATTCTGCCATATAAAAGGCGGAAAAAGCAACAGCATAGCCACATACCAGTGTATGTCTGCACTAATTTCCTACAAAAACGGATTTGTATATGATAAAACCAATCTGACAGAAACCGGGAAAGACGATACTACGGTAAATACCATAAAATGGCAGGGAAAATACATTAAATACATTGTGCTTTCGGCACTTGGCATTGGATATGCGGTATTTCTTGTTGCTTTTTTCATAAGAAAGAAAAAGAAAAAGTCAGTATTCATGACTTTTACCATTGTGTTTGTGGGACTTACGGTATATTTTTCCCTGTCCGATTTTAAGACAAAGGACGAGTACTACGATGTTAAAACATCGGGAGAAGTTGTGACATACCTTGAGATAACGGGTCATGGCAAAGAAGTTATTTTAAGTGAAAAAGAAATAGACATCAAAGAGGGAGACAGCACTTTTGACCAGCTTTTAACGGCTTCAATGATATATGAGATTCCGGTTGACTACAACGGAAGCAAAGTGTTTTCTTCGATTTATGTAAAAGCAATCGCAGGAATGGCAGAGTTTGATTACGGAAATATGTCGGGCTGGACTTATTCGGTAAACGGTGAATTTCCCAATGTGTCCTGCTCGGCTTACAAACTGTCGGAGGGAGATTATGTCAGATGGATTTACACGGATGACGGAAAGGTGGGGCAATGAGAAAATTTGAAAATTTCAACCCATACGTTCTGCTGGTATTTTTTATGTGCAATCTGTTACCTGCAATGTTTTTAATGGAAATTAAACTTAATCTTCTGCTTCTTATATCCGGGATAATTTATATATGGGTTTTAAAAGGCAAGGCAGACTTTAAAATACTCAGAAATTCTTTTGTCATAACGATTCTTATTACTTTTGTAAATATGCTTGTGTCACATAACGGCAGCCATGTGTTTTTTTATATTAATAACATGGCAGTTACTTATGAATCCATGCGCTACGGAATGACAACGGGACTTATGCTTTCCGGTGCCTTTGTGTGGTTTAGCTGTATGGATATTGTTATTACAGGGGAAAAAATACAATATATCTTTAGAAAAATGCCGAAAGCAGGCATTATTTTTTCAATGATTCTTAGATTTCTTCCCATGTATATGCGAAAATACGAAAGAATGAAAATGATCAATGACATTAATAACAAAAGCGGCAGAAACAGTAAAGATAATGCAGTTTTTGTTTTTTCGGGAGTGACAAGTTATGCGATGGAAAGCAGTATGGAGACAGCCGATATAATGGAGAGCAATGGTTTTACACAATCGTCACAGATATTCTGCGGCAGCTACAGGTTCAGGCTCAGGGACTGTATTCTGCTTATAATAACCATTCTTATGGCTGCGGGTGGATTATTGCTGCCTGGGGCAAGGCTTGTTTTTATGGCATTTATGTCTTTTATTCCGATTTTTTACAGGGGAAAGGAGAATGTTAAATTATGGATATACAATATGAAAAGATAGTCGAAAAGGGTAATTTTATATTAGTATGTGGTATGACCGGCAGCGGCAAAACCACACTTTTGAAGAAGTTAAAAGAATATTTTAAAGATAATGCCATGATGGTAATGCAAAATCCCGATAACCAGATAATTATGGACAGCGTGTATGGGGAGCTTGCCGTAAATTTATCGGGAAAAGGGCTTAAAGATGATTTTATTAAAAGAAGAATTGCGGAAACAGCTTCATTTTTTTCACTCAGCCACATGTTTGACAAAAGAACCGATTCACTCTCAGGTGGGGAAAAACAGATTTTGAATCTTGCTTCCGTAATTGCCTGCGATAAAGATGTACTCTTGCTTGACGAGCCTGCTTCCATGCTTGATCCGGTGATGGCCGGAAGGCTTCTTGACAGGGTTAAGAAGATTAATAAGGAATTTTTTAAAACAGTGATTATCACAGAGCACAGGACGGACGAACTCTTTTATTATGCGGATAAAATAATTCTCCTTGATAAGTGTGAGATTGTCTATGCCGGAAAACCTGATGAAACAGCAGTATATATGGCGGAAAACGGTTATGGTTACCTGCTTCCCACGGTTGCAAGGATATTTGCGGATAAAAGACCTGTACCGCTTAGTCTGGCAGAGGGGCATAAATATATAAAACAGAGAAATACTATCCACAAAGAACAGGATTACGTTAATAATAAAAACGAAATTGCGGCAGAATTTAAAAATGTGTCATTCGGATATACAAAAGAGAACGGTTTTGTAATCGAAGATTTTTCCATGAAACTGTACAAAGGAAAATGTCATTTTATCGTAGGTGAAAACGGCAGCGGCAAAACAACGGTTGCAAAGCTGCTTTCAGGTTATATTAAGCCTTATTCGGGAAAAATAAAGACCTACGGCAACAGTATCGGTATTCTTTCGCAGGATGTTACAGACCATTTTACAAATGATGAATATGACGGCAGAAACCCTTACGATTTAAGCGGAGGTGAAAAACAGCTTCTTGCCCTGTCTCTTGTGTTAAAAAATAATCCTGACATAATAATTCTTGATGAGCCGACTAAAGGCGTAGATAACAGAGAAAAAGCTAATTTGATTAATACTATTAATGAATTAAAAAAACAACAAAAAACCATTCTTGTAATTTCCCATGACATTTCTTTTATGGCAGATGCGGCAGATTATGTGTGTATGATTTCAGACAGGCAGCCGGTGTACTCAGGCAATGTAAGGGAGTTTTGTCTTGAAAATGTATTTTATACAACTCCTGTATGCAGGATGTGGAAAGGAATTTCAGAGGATGTGGTTACGGAGAAAGAGGCGGAAGAATGGAACAGGTAAAGACAGGTGCTTTTATTGTTGCAACAGCAGTTGTTATTTTCTGCTTTGTATTTTTCTATATTCTCGAAAAAAAGAATACTTCAGTGAGAAAAATCATGCTTATAACGGTGCTTACAACCATGTCGATTGCAGGACGTTTCATATTCGCACCTTTTCCCGGATTTAAGCCGGTGACAGCGGTTGTGATAATTGCCGGAATGTATCTTGGAATAGAGGCAGGTTTTTACTGTGGGGCACTTACCGCACTTGTTACTAATTTTTACTTCGGACAGGGAATGTATACTCCTTTCCAGATGTTGACATGGGGTTTAATCGGGATTATATCCGCCCTTATTGGGGGACTATTAAGAAAAAACAAAGCCGTTCTCATAATTTACGGTGTGTTTGCCGGTGTGATTTTTTCACTTTTAATGGACATTTATACGGTTATATGGACCTTTGGGACGTTTAGATGGAGTTATTATCTGATTACGATAAGTACGTCGTTTACATTTACGATAATTTATGCGGTTTCCAACGTAATATTTTTACTGGCACTTACAGTTCCTCTTGGGAAGAAAATAGAGCATGCTTATAAAAAAAGGGTGTGAAAATCTTTTAATACCACTTGTTACAAAACATTTACTATGGTACAATTTAGCTTAATCGGGTGTTTGGGATACCTGATTTGTTATAATTTTAGGAGTTTGTTGTAATGAAAAAACATTTATTTATAGATATTATATGTGCAGGCACAGTTGCCGCAGCAGTTTTAACAGGATGTGGCAAGAGCAATTCATTGTCATGTCAGGCAGGAATGAGCAAAATTGAGACCTGCGATTACCAGGGAGCTATAGAATCATTTAATGAGATTATAAGTAAGGACAGCAGTAACAGGGACGCTTACAGGGGACTTGGAATTGCTTATTATAAGCTTGGTGACATTAAGACGGCCGAGGAGCAGTTTGATACCGTGATTACCAAATCAGGCAGCAGATATGACAGTATTTGTCTTGATGCAATGAAATATTATGCGGAATGTCTCACAAAAAGCGGCGAATACGATAAAGCAATAGAGTATTATTCAACACTTATTGATGAATGCGGCAAGGCTGATAAGGCAGATTTATATTATTTAAGAGGCTGTGCATATGTCCATACGGGCAATGAGAATAATGCGGCACTTGATTTTGAAGAGGCTATTTCCCTCAGTGACAACAGTTATTCCTTATATTGTAATATGTATAACGAATTTATGGCATCAGGTTATACAGACAGGGCTGAATCTTATCTCAGAAGACTTATTTCAAGTAAAGATGCGGATGATTTTCTTATAGGCAAGACATATTATCTTTTCGGGGACTACACACAGGCAGAACAGTTCCTTAAGAAGGCCATAGACGCAGGTGAGAAGGATGCAGCTTTTTACCTTGCACTTACTTATGAAGCACAGGAAAGATATTCGGAAGCGGAAGACCTTTATATGGATTGTATCAATAAAGATACGTCTAACAGCGAAGCATATAACCAGTACGGGGCATATCTTATCAAGAGATTTAAGTATACCGAGGCTCTGGAATATATAAGTAAAGGTCTTGAGTCAGCTAAAGGAGAAACTAAGAAAGCACTGCTTTACAATCAGGCAATATGCTACGAATATCTCGGAGATTTCAGCAAGGCACTGGATTTGTTTGAAAGCTATGTAAAGGATTACAGTGATGATACAAAGGCTTTGAGAGAATATACGTTTTTGAAGTCCAGAGTATCTTAACAGGAGATTTATATGATTGATAACAGAGAAGCGGAAGAAAGAGTTATTCTTGTAGCTGTAAGAAAATCAGACAGAGAAAATACCGAACAGTCCCTTGACGAGCTTTGCGAGCTTGCGTCAACTGCAGGTGCGGTAACGGTGGCAAGGGTAATACAGAATCTTGATAATTTCAATCCGGCCACTTATATCGGTAAGGGTAAGATAGATGAGATTAAAGAACTGATAATAGAATATGATGCAACAGGCATAATATGTGATGACGAACTTTCTCCGGCACAGATGAACAATCTCAGCGATGCCCTTGAAATTAAAATCATGGACAGAACGCTTCTTATTCTCGATATTTTTGCAGCAAGGGCTAATACCAACGAGGGTAAGATTCAGGTTGAGCTTGCCCAGTTGAGATATCGTTCCTCAAGACTTTCGGGACTTGGAAACGCACTTTCAAGACTCGGCGGAGGTATCGGTACAAGAGGTCCCGGAGAGACAAAGCTTGAGATGGACAGGCGAATTATCCATGAGAGAATAGGACAGCTTAAGCATGAGCTTGAAGCGGTTGTAACCCACCGTGAGCTTACAAGAAGCCAGAGAAGCCGTTCCAATATTCCGGTGGTCGCTATAGTAGGATATACTAACGCAGGTAAGTCGACACTTCTTAATACATTAACGGGTGCGGGAATACTTGCGGAAAATAAGCTTTTTGCCACACTTGACCCTACAACGAGAGGGCTGGAGCTTGAAAGCGGGCAGCAGATTCTTCTCACGGATACAGTCGGATTTATAAGCAAACTTCCTCATCACCTTGTGGAAGCTTTTAAAAGCACACTTGAAGAAGCTGTATATGCAGATATAATTCTTCATGTCGTGGATGCTTCCAATCCTGCAATGGATTCCCAGATGTATGTTGTATATGATACCCTTGAGAAACTGGGAGCGGGCGATAAGCCTATAATAACGGCTTTTAACAAAATAGAAATTGCAGGCAATAAAGTTCTTAAAGATTTTAAGGCCGACAAGACCGTTAATATATCGGCTCTTCACGGTGACGGACTGACAGAACTTAAAGATACCATTGAAGAAGTTTTAAGAGAAAGCAAAATATATATAGAAAAGACATATTCTTATACGGAGGCTTCCAAGATATCCCTTATAAGAAAATACGGACAGCTTATAAGTGAGGAATATGTTGCGGAGGGAATAGAAGTCAAGGCTTATGTTCCTACGGAGATATATGATAAAGTAAAATAGTGCAGTAACAGGAGGGCATAATGAGCTACGCAGATAAAGTTTTTATAGACATGTGTAAGGATATCCTTGAAAACGGTGTAAGTACGGAGGGTGAAAAAGTAAGACCACACTGGGAGGACGGAACTCCTGCTTATACAATCAAAAAATTCGGTGTTGTAAACAGATATGATCTCAGCAAGGAATTTCCGCTTGTTACATTAAGAAAAACAGCGCTTAAGAGTGCAACAGACGAATTGTTATGGATATGGCAGAAAAAATCCAACAATATCCATGACCTTCACAGCCATATATGGGATGCATGGGCGGACGAGAACGGCTCAATCGGCAAAGCATACGGTTATCAGCTTGGTGTAAAGCACCGGTATAAAGAAGGCATGATGGATCAGGTAGACCGTGTTATATATGATTTAAAGAACAATCCTTTCAGCAGAAGGATAATGACTAATATATATGTGCACCAGGATTTACATGAGATGAATTTATATCCATGTGCCTACAGCATGACTTTTAACGTTACCCAGAAAAAAGGTGAAGACAAGCTTACACTTAACGCAATTCTTAACCAGAGGTCACAGGACATTCTCACAGCCAATAACTGGAATGTTGCACAGTATGCGGTGCTTGTGCACATGCTGGCACAGGTATGTGATATGCAGGTGGGAGAACTTGTACATGTAATCGCAGATGCACATATATATGACAGACATATTCCTATTGTGGAGGAACTTATATCAAGAGAATGTTATGATGCACCGACGTTCCATCTTAATCCCGAGGTAAAAGATTTTTACAAGTTTACAAGGGATGATGTATCGGTAGATAATTATATAACCGGACCACAGGTCACCAATATACCTGTAGCTATATAGGAAAGGACATATTATGAATTTAATCGCAGCAGTAGACAAAAACTGGGCAATAGGATACAAAAACGAACTTCTTGTAAGAATTCCTGAGGATCAGAAATGGTTCAGGGAGACCACAACGGGCAAAGCCGTAATTATGGGACGCAAGACCCTTGAAAGTTTTCCTAATAAACGCCCTTTAAAGAACAGAACCAATATTGTAATAACAAAAGATATGAATTACAAGGTTGACGGAGCTATTGTGGTTCATAGTATAGAAGAAGCCGTTGAGGCGGCAAAAGATTTTGCCGATGAAGACATATATGTAATCGGCGGTGCTTCCATATATAAGCAGATGCTTCCTCTTTGCAACGTAGCCCATATTACTAAGATAGATTATGCTTATGACGCAGATTCGTACTTCCCTAATCTGGAAGATGAAGGATTTGTTATCACAGAATCCAGCGACGAAAGAACATATTTTGACCTTATATATGAATTTGTAAAATATGAAAGGAAAAATAATTAATGATAGACGAAAAAGTTGCAAAAAAATATAAAAAGAAAGTAGCATTAACAATAACCATAATGTCACTGATAGCGATAGCAAGTGTGGTAATTACAGTTATTTTAATTAAAAAAATGTAAAGATAAAGACGTTGCCGGCATAATATATACCATATGAAAAAAAGAGGTATATATTATGCTTATTGCTTTAGATGCAGGACATGGCGGAAGTGACCCGGGAGCGGTGTATAACGGAAGACGTGAAAAAGATGACAACTTAAAGCTTGCCATGGCGGTTGGAGATATCCTTAAAAATGAAGGCATGGATGTTTTTTATACAAGAGATAACGATATATATGAAACACCGTTTAAAAAGGCAACGGATGCCAATAATTCAGGAGCGGATTATTTTGTATCATTTCACAGAAATTCAGGTGAGAATCCCAACGCCGCAAGCGGAGTGCAGGTGCTGATTTACAGTGAAGGCGGAGAGAAAGAACAACTCGCCGAAAACATACTGGATAATCTTACGGATCTGGGCTTTAAGGACCTGGGCATTATAGAAAGACCTAATCTTGTGGTGCTTAAACGTACCAATATGCCGGCGGTGCTTATTGAAACAGGCTTTATCAACAACGATAGTGATAATGAGAAGTTTGATGATGAATTTGAACAGATAGCGGCGGCGATAGTCGATGGAATATTAAAAACCATAGGTTCCGGCACAGCGTCAAGGGATAATAATGTACAGCCTGCGCCGGATGAAAGTAATATAAAAGACCCATACGAGGGATTGTATGAAAAAGACAGGGAAAGCAGCAGATGCACCTGTGACAAATTATACCGTGTCCAGGTAGGGGCTTTCAGAAACCGTGACAATGCGGACCGACTTTTGGAACCGTTGCTGGATATGGGGTATCCCGCATTTATTATTTATCAGGATGACCTCTATAAAGTGCAGGTAGGTGCATACAAAAATCTTGATAATGCCGTGGATATGGAAAGAAAATTAAGAAAATTAAAATATAATACTTATATAACAATCTGATATCGGCTGCAGAGGAGGAAATGCCCTTCTTCTGCAGTTTTTTTTGTGAATAAATGCTATTTTATCGGAAATAGGATGCTTTATTTCGCTAAAACGTATATTGATTAGTAAAATTTTCCGTGCTACAATCAGAACGTGCTTTGGTTTTAATACCTTAAAAGTTAAAATTTTTAAAGGAGCAGACAAAATGAAAAAAGGATTATTTAAAAAAATTCTTGTAGCCATGATGTGTATTGCACTTACACTCGGTATGGCAGCATGTGGCAGCAAGAAAGTGAAGGTTGGCACAGGTGAGAACCAGTCTTCAGAAGACACGGTAAAAGGCAGCAAGAGTGCTGATGACCTTGTCAAAGCAGTAGCAGCTAACAAAGAAGGTTTAGAAAACTTCACAGTATCATTCGATGCAAAATTAGATGCTGATTTAGATTTAAAACAGGTTCTTATTATGCAGGGAATGACTGAAGAAATGATTGAGTCAGCTATTAAAGAAGGTGAACTTAAAGAATCAGACCTTAAGTCATCAGCTAAGGCAGGCATAAACGGAACTCTTAAAATCTGTGATGAAGCAGGTTATGCAGAGGGAAAATCATACGCAGAAATTCCTGATATTGCTGAAGACAGCGATGAACTCAAGACTTATCTTGTTAAAGAAGGCAATACAGCGTATGTCTATGAATATGATTTTGATGACGAAAAATGGATGAAGGAAGAGTCAGATACAAATCTTTCAGATGTGATTGCAAGCTTACGTAGCGTAACAGCAATTACAGATTTTATCAAAACAGCAGATGTAGTTTCTGAAAAGAATGGTATCTACACAGTAGAAGCCAAGCTTGATTTTGACAAAATTCTTGGCGATAAGGAAGATGATATTAAGTCAGCTATCGAAAACAGCCTTTCAGGTTTAGGCAGTGTTTCAGAGGAAGATTTTGATATATCAAAAATTATTGATTTATTAGAAGATGTGGCAATCACAGTAACAATTGACGGAGATAATGACACTATTACAGCCATTTCAATTGATTTAAAGAGCTGCATCGGCAAGATTCTTGAAGTATCTTCAACAGAAGATGTTAATGTTAAAGACTTATTAAGCATTAATGAAGCAAGCGTTACATTTGAATTCTCCGATTTCGGCAAGACTAAGGTTGAGCTTCCGGATGAAATTAAGGACGCAGACGATTCAGATGATAGGAAAGATGAAGAAGAGTCAACTCCTGACAAAGATGATGAAAAACCTTCAAAGGAAGATACAAAGAAAGATGACAAAAAAGACGATTCAGATGTATCCGAAAAGAGCAAATATGAAATTGAGGATTACGACGGAAATGTAATCGGAAAAGTTAACCTTGTTGATGGATTTGAAGTATATGACGAGTATACTGATGAGAACTGTTTTGTCATGAAAACAGATGATATTTCTGTGTGGGTAACCCCATATACAGAAGGATGGGTAAAACACTATATAGAAGGTGATGAATGGGAAGTCGATAAAAGCGAATTCGAATATGACAAGATTGAAAAATTAAAAGATACACTTGACACACCTAATGGTACAGTCGAGTTCTATAAAAGAACTTTCAAGAGAGTAAAGTCACCAAGCGAAAATGAAGAGTATAGTGCAGTCATTACAAAGGATAATGGATACTTCCTTTCGGTTACTTTATATAAGTCAGATTTAGAGAATATTGAAATGACTATGCAGGAACTTGCAGAGGCAATATTTGGTTAAGGTACATAACCGCAGAGTTATAGGGATGAAGTGTAGGAAACGTTTAATATAAAGACCGGGTCGGCGTAAAGCTGACCCGGTTTTCTTTGTGTGGAACATATTGCCGCGCAGGTGAGGACAGTAAATTACTGGGTTACTGTTTTTTTGTTAAGAATATATCCTGTTATTGAACCTACCAGTCCGCCGGTAATATGAGCCATTTGCGATACATTATCATTAACTGTAATTCCGTCATATATCTGCTGGCCTATATATATGGTGGCAACAAGAATAAATGTCAGAGGAATTTCACCATCTTTAAATCCGGTAAATGAAGCCAGAATAATGAAGGCAAAGACAATTCCGCTGGCTCCGCATAGTGCAATATTAGGGAAAAAGATATAGTTGATAATACCGGTAACCAGTGCCGTAATGATTATTATTTCAATTAATGTTCTGGATTTGTATTTTTCCTCTAGTACCGGTCCTAATAATAAAAGATATGTCGCATTACCGATAAAATGCTCCCAGCCTGCATGCCCAAAAACATGTGTTATAAACCTTATATAGGTCAGAGGATTTAATAATGATGAGTGATATGTCATAAAAAATAATGCTGTGCTTCTACCATTTGTAATTTCTCCCAGTAGTGTTGCCGCAAAACATATAAAAATTAAACCTAATACTACCGGTGCATTAAATGTAATTCTGAATTTCTTTTTTATTGTTTTCATCTCCTTTTAAGACTAACTACCGGTATTATAACATGTATTCACACTTTTTCCTATACTGTAACTTTGCGTATTACCTTAGATTTGCCAGTCCTTTTTTTGGGACAGGTAAAAATGATAAAATATGAATAAATCAAGGGGCCGGTGGGAGCAACATCAATTTTATTATGGAGGTAACTATTATGAAGAAATTGTCAGTATTGTTATTAACGATTATTGCATGCTGCATGTTATGGGCATGTGGCAAAACAGCAACTTTTAATGAATCTGAAGAGGAGACAACAACACACAAAAAGAATAAGACTGAGTATTCTACAACGGCAGAAGATATAACCGAATCTTCTGAGAGACAGACATACAGCGATAGTGATTATAAGACAGGAATTACATTCGATAACATTTCCCGTAATCCAAAGGATTATGAGGGAAAACTTGTATATTTTACGGGAGAGGTTGTCCAGCTTATGGAAGGAGATGATGAGAATCAGATCCGCCTTGCCGTTGACGGAGACTACGATAAGGTGATTCTTATAGGCTATGATCCAGAAATAACAACAAGCCGTATTCTTGAAGATGATAATATTGAAATTTATGGAACGTCAGTAGGCATTTTCCAGTATGAATCGGTTCTCGGACAGACTATATCAATTCCGGCTGTATACGTTGATAAGATTAATCTGATCAATGGCAATCAGATTACGCCCAATGAGCCTGTAAACCAACCCGCAAAACAGCCTGTAGAGAAACCTGCAGAACAGCCTGCAAAGCAGCCCGCAGAACAACCTGCACCACCAGCTACCAAACCTGCTGCCCAGCCGACAACTCCTGCCTCTAATGTATCGGCCGGCGAATCCAATGCACTAAAGAGTGCAAAAAGTTATCTGGATATGGGTGGTTTTTCAAAAGAAAGTCTCAAAGGTCAGCTTGAATATGAGGGATATGATGCAAATCAGATACAGTACGCCCTTGACAATTGCGGTGCCGACTGGAAAAAACAGGCACTTATGTCTGCCAAGTCTTACCTTGGAAGCAATATGGGATTTTCTAAACTTGGTCTTACGGAACAACTTGAATACGAAGAATTCACATCTGATGAAGTCCGGTATGCCATAGATAACTGTGGTGGCGACTGGATGGCACAGGCTGTCATTAAAGCGCAATCCTACATGGAATCGGTGCCAATGTCAAGAGATGAACTTATAAGCCAGCTTGAATATGAAAAGTTCACCCATGAAGAAGCTGTTCACGGAGTGGATGCGGTAGGCCTGTAAGCTGTGGGACGGGATGAGAGATTAGAGCACGTTGGAGAATGGTTGGCTGGATATAGAGTACAGAATACATACAAAAATTGCTTGTAAAAAAATACAATTATTGGTATAATATTCCTATAATTTTTACTAATGAGGAATTTTAGCTGATATACAGAATATAGCACCGGAGTATAATCTAGGGAGACATACGAAGATAAGATAGAAAGATGTCACTTGTACTTTGGTGCAGGTGGCATTTTTGATGTGAAAAAAAATAAATTCCAATGTGGGTTATTCGGGAAAAAATAATAAAACAAATCTTTTTACATTCCAATATGGTTTACTTTGACAGATTATCAAAAACAAAATAGAAAGTCAAGTTAATAAAAAAACAAATCTAGGTTAAAAAATATTGACTGAAATAATGTCATGTAGTATCTTAAACATAAGATATTTTATCTAATACATAAAGAAAGAGGTGAAATTATGAAGGTGCACAGTAAAATTGAGACAGAATCAGATAAAATCAATCTTGATGTCCGCAGATTAGTTGTCTCATATCTGAAAAATGGTCTACAGCGCTATGATAAGCTGCTGTTTGAGAGCATGTATGGAGCTGGCGTTACTAAGGAAAAGAACTTTGTGTCAGATATACGGTTAGGAAGGGTTAAATTTCTGTCTGACTGCATACAACTGACTGAGAATAAGTTTATCTGGGAAATTGCAACTCCTGATTATGTGCTTGGAATTGATATTTATAATGCTTTACTTAATATGAAGGATGTCAAATATCCGGCATATAAAGGTAATAACATCATCCTTAAAGACGTGCGTATGTTTAATCAGAAACATTATGAAACTGAAAGCGTACTTATAAGATTCTGTTCAGGCTTGTGTGTAAGACGTCATGCAAAAGGAGAAAAAGACAGATATTTTTTATATGATGATGCAGAGTTTGAAGAACAGTTATTATGTAATCTTAAGCTTCAGTTGAAGGACAGTGGAATTACTGATTTTGCTAAATTCAGTCTTACACCTGTAAATGCAAAAAAAATATTCAGTAAGACAATGGGGATTATTATTCCTAATTCTATCGGAGTATTCAGACTTACAGGGTCAAAAGAGCTGATTAATTACTTATATCAGGCAGGAATGGGAAGCAGACGAAATATTGGTTTTGGTCTGTTTGAAATTATCGAATGAAAGGAGGATTAAAGTGACAAAAGACGATTTCATAGAATTTGAGCTGAATGGCTCATTTCTGAAAAATGCGGGAATTTTAGGACTACTTAGGTTCTTAAAGTATAAGGAGTCAGAAGCAGTAAAGAACGTAGATTATGTACTCGAAGGTAACAGTCTTAAGGTGTCTAAGGATTACTTTTTAAGCCATAATATTGGGAAGTTGTACGTTAGTGCTATGGTATATTATCTTGGAGAAAATACCAAATTTACGAATGTAATGAGCAAAAAAGACAAGATAGATTCTCTTATTCAGAAGGAATCGATGACAAAAGATGAGGATAAGGACTTAAAGGGACTTATAAATGAGTTTGGTGATATGCTGTTAAAACCCAGCTTTATTGCAGGGTATGAAATAATTAACAAGTATACGGGCAGTATAGCACCAGACGTTAGTAAGATTAAAGAAATGAAAGAAGAAAAAGATTTAGAAAAAAAATATAGTCTGTATACAGAGATATATAAGACTCTTGAAGATAAGGAAGTACAGAAGATACTTATTTTTAAGGACATAATGTACAACAAGATAAATATGTTTATTTCAGATAAGAGGATATTTTATCAAGCGTCAAAACTTAGATTAGACATGGCTGATTGTTATAACGAAGAGTTGATTAATCCTATTATTAATGAAATTAACGCAAAGAAAAAAGGCAAAAAAGTGTGTATAGAATGTAGAAATAGTTATAACCATGAAACACCCATTTCATTTGTTAATCAGACGGATGATGTTGGCAAAAAGAAATCTCACTATTGGAACCAGAATGTAGATGCCTATGCTTGTCCATATTGTACTTTTTTGTATTCATTGGTTCCATTAGGTTTTTACTTTACGGGGAAAAATGCGGTATTTATCAACATAAGCTCTAATGTTGCAGCACTTGAAGAATGGATGAATAAGTATTTTAATCCAATCAAAAAGAACGATGACATATCGGAGAAATGCAAGATATACAGGATATTTACTTCAGAAGCTGCAAGTATGGTGACAGACGGTGTTCATAATATCCAGGTCGTAACAAAAATGAAAGATGTCAGCGAGTATGACATAAAAGTTATAAGCAAAGATATTGTCGAAGAATTTGATGAGGTACAGAAAAATGTTCAGGGAAAAGAAGGAATATTAACCATATTAGAAAAAATCTGGGTAAAGACTAATCATGAATTCATTGGAGGATATAGGGCAACAGGAGATAAGAAAAAATCTGAATTCTGTATCAATGTTTATGATATGGTTATGGATTGCATAATTAACCGCAAATCTCTTTATTATGTTTTTGATGGAATACTGAGTAATGCGTTAAGTGACGGAAGTAATGCAAATTATTTGAAATATGTATTAAAATTACAACTTATTTTTGGAGGAGAAAAGAAAATGAAAGATGATTTACTAAAAAAAACAGAGATTGCCTATGCACATGGTATAGAGGTAAGACCAAAAATATCAACGGTAAAATTGGAAAAGAAGGATAACATGCTGCGAGGTATAATATACAGGCTTGAAAGTAGCATAACCACAGGTTCTGTGGATGAATTTCATCGGATGATAATAAGAATATATTCAAGTTTTGGAATTCCTGTGCCAAGGATATTTATGGAAATACAAAAATCAAGGGAATATTTTAATGCAATAGGAAGAAGTTATATCTTGGGATTAATGTACGAGAAGTACGAAAAAAAAGATGATAAACAGGAGGACAAGAAAGATGAATAGAAATGGATTAACATTAACGATTGTATGTGAGGCTGAAAGTGCAAATTATGGACAGGGTATAGACAATTTTGCCCAACTTAAAAAAATAACAAGAGCTGACGGACTGGTATATTCCTACATATCAAGACAGGCAGTAAGATACAATATTATTCAGCAGATGCACTGTGATAATACTCCAGTAGAGTATCAGGGGGTTGCACAGTTTGCAGCAGACAGTAATATAAAGGATTATCCCGAGATAGACTTATTCGGATATATGAAGACTGTTAAAGGAGGAAATCAGTCGACACGTTCAGCAGTAGTAAGACTTAGTAATGCCATATCACTTAAACCTTATGCGTCGGAGACCGATTTCCTTACCAACATGGGAATTGCAAGAAGAGCAGGGGTTAATAACGCAATCGCCCAGAGTGAAATTCATAGTTCATTATATACTTATACAATTGCAATTGATTTGGACAGAGTGGGTATAGACGGCGATATCGCAGTTGACAAAAAACAGAGGGCAGCAAGAATTAAAAAATTACTTGACACCATACAATTTCTTTATAGGGACATAAAGGGAAGAAGAGAAAATGTGTCACCTGTTTTTGCTATAGGTGGATTGTATGAAAGAAAAAATCCATATTTTGAAAATCGAATCAGAATGGATGATAATAACCTTGATGTAGAAATGATAAATAGTGTAATTCAGTCAAGTGATGACACAAGGAATAATACACATATAGGAATCCTTAAAGGTAAATTTGCCAATGATAGAGAAATTAATAAGTTATTACAACCTGTATCAATATCAGAAATGTTTGCTGCACTGAAGAAAGAAGTTGATGAATATTATGCTTAAGGCAATAAGACTTAAAATAAGCCAGCAGTTGCCTAACTACAGGAAAGCCACCAGCTTTCTTACTAAAGAAAGCTATCCGCTGCCACCTTATTCAAGTGTTATCGGAATGATACATGTAGCATGCGGCTTCACACCGGGAGAGTACCATGGTATGAAGCTATGCATCCAGGGAAAGTATGTAGGTGACATAATGGATCTGGCAACTGTATATGATTTTGGAATTAAATATGAGAAAGGCAGACACTATGCAAAAGCGTCTGATGGAAATGGTGGATATATTGGAATTAACAGAGGTGTCAGAAATGTTCATGTATTATCGGACGTAGAAATTGTGATACATATTATACCTGATAAACCGGAAGAGTTTGATACAATTTTACGGGGACTTACATATCCTAAGAATTATATGGCTTTAGGAAGACATGAAGATATAGTCAGGGTAGAAGGAGTTCCTGAGGTAGTGGAACTTCAAGAGTATGATATATCAAAGGATGACTACAGCATAGGTGAGCTTTCTGAAGGTTATTCAATTTATATTCCAACAAAATGTATGCGAGGTAAAAATACAGAAAATGTCTATGCAACCATTTATAATATAACCAAAAAATATAACAATAAAACAAAAATAAGAGAATGGGAAGAGGTAGTCAAAGCATACTATACATCTGATTTTAGAAAAGTAGTGGATGTGAAATATCTTGAAAAGAAGCAACGTGAAACAACAGAAGTTACAAACGAGAAAGAAAAAGAAGTAGCATATGTTGATATAGCATCTGGCGGCAAATATCTTGTCTGCTTTGGATAGGCAACTATAAAGAAGCCGGCACTTCACAAAAAGTTATTTGTTAAAGTGCCGGTTTTATTTGACGAGGAGGTACATAAATGAAATATTATGCAAAATCCGAAGGCGATATTTCATGCGAGCAACATTCAAAAGATGTTGTTTCTGTGTGGGAAATACTTTACGGAATGTATAAGGAGCATTTTAGTGAAGAAGAAAGGAAGCTTATATTTCTTGCATGCAAATATCATGACTATGGAAAATTCAGCACTAATTTTGCAGTACAGATGTGCATATTAAAACATTTAGAAATTGATTCTGAAATAAAGCCGTTTCTTGAGGTGTACAAGAAACTGGGTTACCAATATAAATTTTATCCTCATGGATATTTAAGCTGTGCTTTTATACCAAAGGATATTTACATGGAAATGGAAGATGAAGATAATGAAGCATTAATAAATGCAATTGTATATCATCATGCCAGAAATATCCGTCCTGATATGCAGGAAATGTTAAAAATAATTAATGAAGATTTGCTTAAATGTTCTGTATTAAAGAAATCCATAGATACAAATGTTATTAATAAATATTATCTTTCTTACGTCTGGTATGACACAGCCGGTTACAATATCAGTTCCTGTGAGGATGATTTGTGGGTGAGGTATGCCATTATAAAAGGGATGTTAAACAGGGCAGATTATTACGCAAGCAGCGACAAATCATATCCACTTGAGATAGACGGAGAATATAAAGGCAGATATTTAGGCAGGTTAATTATAGATGAATTGAAGGCTGAAAAGAAGTCGTTAAGGGATGTCCAGAAATATATGTATGATAACAGGGATGAAAATATTGTGGTGGTGGCATCTACGGGAAGTGGCAAAACAGAGGCAGCTTTTATGTGGGCTGATAAATCTAAGACATTCTATACATTACCATTACAGGTTTCAATTAATGCCATATACGACAGAGTAGTCAATAAATACAGATATCCTAATGAAAAAACAACGCTGTTACATTCAAATGCTGTGGCACATCTGCTTGAAAATGAGACGGAAAGTGTTGAGGCGGCAGTGGAAAAATATTCGGTATCAAAGAATCTGTCATATCCGGTAACAATATGTACTGTGGACCAGTTGTTCACATATGTATATAAATACATTGGCTCTGAAATTTTGCTAGCTACATTAAAATATTCAAAACTGATAATTGATGAGATTCAGGCGTATTCTCCGGAAATTATTGGAGAACTTATATATGGATTAAAGCTGCTGCAGTATGCGGGAGGCAAATTTGCCATAATGACAGCTACGCTTCCTCCGGTTGTAAGAGATTTGATGGATGAAAACGGAATTAAGTACAAATACAGTTCATTCGTTTTGAACAAAGTAAAACATAAAATTGTCTATTTTAAATCAGATTTTGATTATGAAAAAATAGCAGAGCTGTCACAGAATAAGAAAGTCCTTGTAATATGTAATACTGTTAAAAGAGCACAAAAGGTTTATAAACAGTTAGAAGAGATGGCCGGGAATGTTTTTTTATTACATGCAAAATACATACAGTGTCATAAACAACTGTTAGAAAAGCGGATTATGGGATTTTCCTGTAGTAATGACAGTGGTATCTGGGTTACAACACAGATTGTTGAAGCCAGTCTGGATATAGATTTTGATGTATTGTTCGCAGATATGTGTACTGCGGACAGCCTTTTACAAAGAATGGGAAGATGTTACAGAAACAGGCAGCAGGATTACTGCGATAACGAACCTAACGTATACGTTTACGAGACCAAAGAAGAGGATGGCTCAGGGTATGGAACGGTATACGATAAGTTTTTATATGACAGGTCATCTGAGTTTCTTAAGAAATATAATAACAATATTTTTGATGAAAATATGAAGTTGGAGTACATAGACAATGTGTATGATACGGAGGCATTGAAAAAATCCGATAGCGGTATATATGACAAGATACAGAGAAAAATCAATGCGTGTAGCGGAATTGTTCCGAGGGAATACAGTAAAACCGAGGCACAAAAGAATTTCAGAGGTATTAATTCATATCAGGTAATACCAAGAGTCATATATGAAGAAATGGATAATAACGGAGTTTTGGAGGACATTGAACCCCAAATCAATGGTAATGATATGGAAGCAAAGATACTTGGAAAAAATAAGCTTATGCAGTATGTGGTTTCCGTGTCAAAACGTATGAATTATTATTCAGCCAATGAATATATGGACAAACTTGATATAAAACTTACACCACAGGATTACGAATTTGATGAAGATACTTTAAAAGGACGAGGTTTGCTGGATGAAGAGGAAGGAATTTATATGGTATGAAAAAAATTACGGGAATGATGGTGTATTATTATAATGTATGTAAGAGAAAACTATGGTTTTTCAGTAATGAAATCAATATGGAGGACTGCAGCGAGGATGTAAAGATAGGAGCACTGTTTGATCAGAAAAGTTACGGCAGGGAAGACAAACATATTAACATTGATAATGTTATTAATATTGATTTTTTCGGTAATGAAAATATACTTAACGAGATAAAAAAGAGCAACAAGATAGAGGAAGCAACAATATGGCAGGTTAAATATTATCTTTATTATTTAAAGCAGCGTGGCGTCGTGATTACAGCAAAAATAGACTATCCTTTATTAAAAAAGAATGTGTACGTTGAGCTTACGGATGAAGATGAAATAAACATTGAAGCAATGTTGCAGGACATAGAAAGCATAACGGATTCAGATACAGCACCTGATAAATTGCAAAGCGGTATATGCAAGAAATGTGCATATTACGATTTGTGCTACATATAGGAAGAATAATCCGGAAAGGAAAAAATTGAAACAGAGTTTTTATATATACAATAACGGGCAGTTACACAGAAAAGATAATACTTTACAATTCATTGATGCAAATGGAACAAAAAGAGATGTCCCTGTTGAAAGAGTAAGTGATATATATGTAATGTCTGAAATGACATTAAATACAGCACTGCTTAACTTTTTAACACAGAATAAAATTACAGTACATTTTTTTAATTACTATGATTTTTATATAGGAAGCTATTATCCAAGGGAAAGTCTCTTGTCGGGTAAACTGCTTGTTAAGCAAGTGGAACATTATTCTGATTATGAAAAACGTCTTGTCATTGGTAAAAAGATAATTAAAGGTGCTTCTGCAAATATTTACAGAAATCTGAGATATTATAATGGCAGAGGCAAAGACGTGGCTACGTATATGGATGATATACAGGAATACAGAAAGCATATTGATAAAGCCACTACAGTACAGGAGGTTATGGGGTATGAAGGAAATATAAGAAGTCGATATTATGAGGCGTGGCCTATAATCATAGATCAAGATATTGATTTTAAGAAGCGTGTAATGCACCCGCCTGATAATATGATTAACAGTCTTATTTCTTACGTAAATACCTTGATTTACACAAAGACGTTATCAGAAATTTACATGACCCAATTAAATCCGACAATAAGTTATTTGCATCAGCCGGGAGAACGCAGGTTCTCATTATGTCTTGATTTGTCCGAAATTTTCAAGCCAATAATAGGTGATAGGCTTATCTTTTCACTTTTAAACAGAAATCAGATTAATGAAAAGAGTTTTACACATGGATTAAATGGTCTGCATTTAACATCAAAAGCTTCCAAAGTAATAGTCTCAGAATTGGAAAACAAACTTAAAACTACAATCAGACACAAGGATTTGGGAAGAGATGTAAGTTATCAGTATTTAATCAGACTTGAAGCCTACAAGCTGATAAAGCACATCCTTGAAGAAAAGGAATATGAGCCGTTTGAGATATGGTGGTAGAAAGAAATCAATGTATATAATTTTAGTTTACGATATTGTCATGGATAATGATGGAAAAAGAATATTGCCCAAAATATATAAATGCTGCAAGAAATACCTGATCCATATTCAAAATTCGGTATTTGAGGGCGAACTACAGGATTCACAAATTCTGAAATTAAAAAATGAATTAGACATGTTCATCAGAAAAGACAAGGATTCCGTAATTCTCTTCAAATCCAGAAATGAAAAATGGCTAAAGAAAGAATTCCTTGGCAAAGAGGACGATAAAATGTCATTTTTCCTATAAAAAATCTCTGTCGACACCATATCATGCCAAAAGTAGTGAGGGTAGACAATACCTTTTAAATGCTTTATTTTTGATGTTCTTCGTCGTACAGGGCCATATTTTTTAATATTTTTAAGAGTAAAAAAAACAGAGTTGACAATTCAACCATATTTTTATATGCTGCATAGGATATGTCAGTGCAACGGATTAGAATAGAACCATAGTGGAATGTAAATCAAGTTTTTTATTAAAAATGAAAATAAAGAGCGAATTAGAATAGAACCATAGTGGAATGTAAATAACGATTGTATCTGTTTTGAGAATAGTAGCCGATATTATTAGAATAGAACCATAGTGGAATGTAAATATATGATCCTGATGAGGTTATTGGATTCAATGGTGCATTAGAATAGAACCATAGTGGAATGTAAATTTCCTATAGAAAATATAGGAGGAAAGGAAAATAAATTAGAATAGAACCATAGTGGAATGTAAATTCTATTGCTGAACAGTTAGGCGTATCAACTAAAGAATTAGAATAGAACCATAGTGGAATGTAAATTGGAAAAATGTTGTAGATGCAGCTGCACTTGATAACTATTAGAATAGAACCATAGTGGAATGTAAATTGCAAATAGCTTGTACGTTGGAGATGATGTAGAAGAATTAGAATAGAACCATAGTGGAATGTAAATATCATTGCCAATGCCCCACCTGTTGCAGCTGTTGATTAGAATAGAACCATAGTGGAATGTAAATAAAAAATTAAGAGAGTTTGAACCGATTCTTAAGGATTAGAATAGAACCATAGTGGAATGTAAATGAATTGCCGGCCCCGATGATGATATGGTCTATAAATTAGAATAGAACCATAGTGGAATGTAAATTTATACAATAATTAATGGAGATGCAACCACAACAGATTAGAATAGAACCATAGTGGAATGTAAATACAAATGGAACTGATTTTATTAAAAAGAATTTTTATGATTAGAATAGAACCATAGTGGAATGTAAATTGTAATTCTTCTGAAAAGCAATTTTCAAATGCTAAAATTAGAATAGAACCATAGTGGAATGTAAATATAATATCAACACAGCTTAAAGTTTTTTCTCCAAATTAGAATAGAACCATAGTGGAATGTAAATATAGTTGCTTTTCTGCTTATGTTTAAACAGAATAAATTAGAATAGAACCATAGTGGAATGTAAATAAAATAATTGAAGTATCTGAGCATTGCAATATTGAATTAGAATAGAACCATAGTGGAATGTAAATGATAGAGCGAGAGAAAGTCATATATCAGAGAGAACCATTAGAATAGAACCATAGTGGAATGTAAATTGGTATATTACAAAATTTTGTAAGATTTCAAGTACAGATTAGAATAGAACCATAGTGGAATGTAAATTACTGCAGATATTGAAATTAATGGGGGCATTGTCGCTATTAGAATAGAACCATAGTGGAATGTAAATGTTTATTCATATCAGGATAGTGTAACTTATTTGGATTAGAATAGAACCATAGTGGAATGTAAATCTGGATGACATTCAAGCAGGCGAACGATAAAGGCATTAGAATAGAACCATAGTGGAATGTAAATGATGCATTAGATGATTTGAATACTTTTGATTCTTGGATTAGAATAGAACCATAGTGGAATGTAAATTGCCTATTTAATTCATTATGCTCCGTCAGGTCATATTAGAATAGAACCATAGTGGAATGTAAATATTGATAATTTTGCCATAGCACAAACTAGTGATTCCAATTAGAATAGAACCATAGTGGAATGTAAATAACATTACTCATAAGGTACTTGCTAAGATGGAAGAATTAGAATAGAACCATAGTGGAATGTAAATGATGATGATAATACTTCTGTTGTTGATTTCGTTAGTATTAGAATAGAACCATAGTGGAATGTAAATATTAATAAAGAATTACGATTACTTGACAGCGACGGATTAGAATAGAACCATAGTGGAATGTAAATATTCTTGACCTTGTCGGACAGGGATTGAATGCACATTAGAATAGAACCATAGTGGAATGTAAATTCCCATTTTGGGAACTCACATCAATTGCTGTTTTAATTAGAATAGAACCATAGAGTTATTATATAAATACAAACAGACAGAGCTTAAAAAAATGGAAAGATATTGCGATATGGTTATGTAAGGGATACAAAATTATCTGATAACCATGATGTCGTAGCTTATAATTATGCTTTGGACAGAAATCAGAATTTGGCAGAAAAACTGGAGTCATTAACCCTTAGTAAAGATAAATTAATCAAACAGGGTATGAAATATTCAAAGGAAATGGATACAGTTGAAAAGAAATTGAAGAAATGCCGTACTTCAATTAGAGAAAAGGAAGCTTTTTATGCTTCAAGGGCAAATATGATTGCAACTACAGTATCTAAACTAGTTGTTGATCATATGTTTGAAAATGTAAAATATGATTTGGTAATGTTTGATGAGGTCAGTATGGCATATGTTACACAGCTTATATGTGCAGCTATGTATTCACGGGATAAGTTTGTATGTGTTGGAGATTTTAATCAGTTGGCTCCAATTGCACAGTCAGAGGCAGCGAACTTCCTAAAAAGGGATATTTTTAGTTATTTTGGGATTATAGATGATAAGGGTATATCATAACCTTCTTAAAAATCATGCAAGTGTAGAGAAGAAGCGTGATATATCAAAGAGGATTCCATTACCAGGAGATGTGATGAGTCTTGTTGATTTAAGTGGAACATATTGTGCTGCTTATAAAAATTCGGACAACTCACGTTTTAATATTTTAAGTGCTATTGTGTCTTTTGGATTGGCTTTAACTTCAATGGACAAAGAGAATAAGGATGCAACTGGAGTAATTAACCCATATGTAGCCCAAGCGGCAGGCAGTTCTACTGCGGTTGCTGATATGGCGGTAAAGTCAATAGCGTTGGGGGTAAGAGTTTTGGACCCCTTACCTCCTGCTCGCAATAAATCCTGCCAGCCACATGACAGCCGATGCAATAATAAATATAAGAACAAATGTATTAACCTGTTCTTTCCATCTCAATGAAAGAATAACTGCGTCGCCTATGACGGCTATGATAATTGGCAGAAGCATAAAAAGATTGACTGCATCATTATTGAATACCCTGTATGCCATATATGCAAAAGCTGCGACAAGCACAAGTGATACGACTGCCTCTATTATATGGAATAATCCGGCGTATTCAATATGTGATTTATATACAACCGGAATAGCCATAGAAAAAAATATGAGATACACAAGTGAAAGCCATAGTAATATGCTGTCATTTGCCATTGCATTATTTTTAGCTGTTCTGATGACAAGTGCGGCTATAAGAAATCCGTATGAGACAAATTGTATTCCGGGGATTGTATATTCGGTATGCACCATTCCTGAGACCAGAATCACGCCGATTGTAATACATATCATCTTTACATTAACCTGCGTTCCGCCTGACACAAGTGCCTTAAGAAAATCCCTGTTGATTGTAAATAATAAAATAACGGATGCTGCAAGCGACAGAATACAGATGCCGTTTACATACCGGCTGAACCCATCTCCCCACATGGAAAGATTTTTATCCGCAAATGAACGTATGAGACTCTGGATTCTTTCACCAAAAAGAATCAGAAAATAACCCATGATAAGCCAGTTAATTAACATCTTTTGTCCTCCTTTAAAATTATAATTTATGGTAAATTATATCATATATGAATATCAATTTGCCATATAAAAATATATAATATGAGTCCTTTTTTTGGGACAGATAATATGAGATAATTATTACGGGATTGGAAAATACAACCCTCAGGCTTCTGTCCCGCATTATTTTTTAACAAATTGGAGGTAGCATTATGAAGAAAAAGTTTAGAGTAAGTAGTCTTATCAAAGGTATTGCAGTCGTATATTGTCTGGTTGGATTTGTATTGTTTGTAGTTTGCATAGCAATCAGTGTGAGCCACGATATTTCACTGTATAGAAATTTTGAATCAGCAATATCTATTTACAACTACGGAACATTGGAAACTGCAGGTATAATATGTCAGATGATTGCTATTCTTTTTAGAACAGCACTGATTTACGGATTTGGTATTATTGTAAATATGGCAGAAGAGTACCTTGACAGCCGAAAACATACGGATTAGATCACTGTGTGAATCTACGACAATTTAGCCAGTGCCACATATAGCTGGGATATTTTATACCATGTGGCATAATCGACGGTGCCGGTAACGGGCATGTTGAAGGTCTCCTGGAATTCGCTGACGGAAGCTGCTGTGTCCTTACCGTAGATTCCGTCAACAGTAAGAGGAGGTATGTTGCTGTAGGTACGGCGGATGAGGGAAAGCTGTTCCTGAATGGTGGTGACAGGAGGACCGTATGAACCGATTTCAAGGGTGTATCCGGGATATGAGACAGGGATGCCCTCGATTATTTCGGCAGTGTTTATATATATGTCGCTGCCGTAGTAATTACGAAGAATCTGGAGAGCGGTTTTGCCGTCATCCCCAAGAGACTTGGAACCCCACTGGCTGAGACCGCTGCAGGTAGTCCTTTTGCCGTCGCAGTATTGGGTGAGGATTGGCTGTTTGACATCGGGACGGGATACATAATTTGAGAAATATTCATCAACAACATTGGAGATGGTGTCGAAAATATTACGCTTATTAATCCACTTATGGTCAAAAGCGGTAGAAGATGTAATGGTAAAATAATAACCTTTATTGCGGTACCATTCGGTGTATACACGGTTCAGGGTAAAAGAAATAATGGCAATTACATTGGCTTTGATGGTTTCTCTGGGCCATGTAGGGTATATTTCACTGCTGGCAACATTTTTTATATAATCGGCAAATGGAACGTAGTAGTCCGTTGCTGTCGAGTCGGATGGGACACCGTCATGGACAACAATGGTTTCGGGTACCACAACACGGTCAAGAACAATTTCACCGGTGTTTTCAATGGGTTTTATCTCGGCCTCAGGAATTTTTGGAGGATAGTTGCCGATTAGTGTATTGGGACCAATGTTATAATTGCCGGGATTTCCCGTAAGAATAATATTTTGTATTGATAGTATTCCGGAAAAAATATTTGAACCGGTAATGGAAGCCGGGGCAAAGCCCGGAGCAGAAGCTACAATATTATACATGGAGTAAGGTATGATAATGCCGGGAACTTCGCTGATGCTCTGTGGTGGAGCCGGCAGTTCGATTTGTTCTGTCTGACCTATGGAATTGGTTTCTACAACGTCAACAGGGTTTTCTTCATCCGTACCTTCGTAGATGCTGACGGTTGCATCAATGGGGATTCCTTCTTCATTTGTGATATTAACCTTTAAAAAGCCGGTTTCATCATTTTTATAAAGCATAATTTTAACCTTTCCGGATATTATTATTCATATTGCTGCGATGCAAAATTAATCACAAATGACAGCGTCGATGCTTACATGATATTATATGATGAAAAAAATATTTGTTGAGTACAATTTACATCTTGAAATCAGCCGGATTTTATGGTAAAATTTCTACAATTTGAAGAAAAAAAGCGCTATCAGTATGTTTAGTTGTTTTTTTTTTGCCTAAATAAATAATACATGTGAAAGGTTTGAAGGTGTGAAGATGAAAGCATTTTTGATTCTAAGTGACGGAAATGTCTTTGAAGGTACAAGCATTGGAGCTGAGAGAGAAGTAATCAGTGAAATTGTTTTTAATACCTCAATGACAGGATATTTAGAGGTTCTTACAGATCCATCATATGCCGGACAGGCAGTAGTTATGACATATCCATTAATTGGCAATTATGGTATTTGCTATGCTGATGAGGAATCAGGCAGACCATGGCCTGACGGTTTTATTGTCCGAGAACTTTCACGTGTTCCAAGTAACTTCCGTAGTGAAGATTCTATACAAAATTTTCTTAAAGAAAATAACATTCCGGGTATTGCAGGTATTGATACCCGTGCTCTTACCAAGATTCTCAGGGAAAAGGGTACTATGAACGGAATGATTACCACTAATGAGAATTATAATCTTGATGAGATTCTCCCTAAATTAAAAGAATATACCACAGGCAAGGTTGTTGAAAAAGTAACCTGTGAAGAGAAATATGTACTTCCCGGTGATGGATTTAAGGTTGCACTTATGGATTTCGGTGCCAAGAGAAATATTGCAAGGTCTCTTAATAAGAGAGGCTGTGAGGTAACTGTTTATCCTGCTTTAACCACAGCAGAAGAAATCCTTGCAGCTAATCCTGACGGAATAATGCTTTCTAACGGCCCGGGAGACCCTAAGGAATGTGTTTCTATTATTAAGGAAATCAAGAAATTATATGATTCAGATGTTCCTATTTTTGCAATTTGTCTCGGACATCAGCTTATGGCACTTGCCACAGGCGCTGATACACATAAGATGAAATACGGACACAGAGGAGCTAATCATCCGGTTAAGGATCTTCAGACCGGTAAGGTATATATCTCATCACAGAACCATGGATATGTTGTTGATATGGATACACTTGATGATAAGATTGCAAGACCTGCATTTATCAATGTTAATGACAAGACCAATGAAGGCCTTGAATATGTAGACAAGAACATCTTTACAGTCCAGTTCCATCCGGAAGCCTGTGCAGGCCCTAAGGATTCGGATTATCTTTTTGACAGATTCATGAATATGATGAAGAAAGGCAGGGATTAATTATGCCAAAGAATAAAGACATAAAAAAAGTATTAGTAATCGGTTCGGGTCCTATTGTAATCGGTCAGGCTGCCGAATTTGACTATGCGGGAACACAGGCATGTCGTTCTCTTAAAGAAGAAGGCATGGAGGTTGTTCTTGTGAACTCTAACCCTGCCACAATCATGACTGATAAAAATATTGCTGATGAAGTCTACATTGAGCCATTGACAGTTCATTCACTTGAGCAGATTATTCTTAAGGAGAAACCGGACAGTATTCTTCCTACACTCGGTGGACAGGCAGGTCTTAACCTTGCAATGGAAATTGCTGAGACAGGTTTCCTTGAAGAACATAATGTTAAATTAATCGGTACAACTGCTGAGACAATCAGGAAGGCAGAAGACAGACTTGAATTTAAGACAACAATGGAAAAAATCGGAGAGCCTTGTGCACCTTCTCTTGTTGTTGAGAACGTTGAAGACGGTATTGCTTTTGCCAACCAGATTGGTTACCCTGTAGTTCTCCGCCCGGCATATACACTCGGTGGAAGCGGCGGCGGTATTGCTAAGAACGAAGAAGAACTTATCGACATTCTATCCAATGGTTTAAGATTAAGCCGTGTAGGTCAGGTACTTGTTGAAAGATGTATCGCAGGATGGAAGGAAATCGAATACGAAGTAATGCGTGATGCCAACGGAACCTGTATTACAGTATGTAATATGGAAAATATTGACCCTGTCGGAGTACACACAGGTGACAGTATTGTAGTTGCACCTTCACAGACACTGTCTGATAAGGAATACCAGATGCTTCGTTCATCAGCTCTTAATATTATTGACGAACTTAAAATAACAGGCGGATGTAATGTACAGTTTGCACTTCATCCAACAAGTTTTGAATATTGCGTTATCGAAGTTAATCCTCGTGTAAGCCGTTCATCAGCCCTTGCTTCCAAAGCAACAGGTTATCCTATTGCCAAGGTTGCGGCTAAGATAGCACTCGGCTATAACCTTGATGAGATACCTAATGCAATTACACATAAGACATTTGCAAGTTTTGAGCCTGCTCTTGACTATTGCGTAGTTAAGATTCCAAGACTTCCTTTTGATAAATTTATTACTGCTTCAAGAAAGCTTACGACACAGATGAAGGCAACCGGTGAGGTCATGAGTATCTGCACTAACTTTGAAGGCGCACTTATGAAGGCTATCCGTTCACTTGAACAGCACGTTGATTCGCTTATGAACGATGATTACTCATCATATTCTGATGATGACATTATAGAACTTCTTCACAACATTGATGATAAGCGTATGTATGTTGTTGCAGAGGCTTTAAGAAGAGGCATTTCTTACGATACAATCCATGATATTACCATGATTGATAAGTGGTTTATCGATAAATTCCACATTATCGTTGAAATGGAAAACCGCCTCAAGACAGAAGAACTTACCAAAGAACTTCTTGCTGAAGCAAAGAGAATTGAATTCCCTGACGTTGTTATCGGAAGACTTACAGGCAGGACAGAAAAAGAAATTAAGGCTTTAAGGGATGAATATGGTATTCATGCGGCATTTAAGATGGTTGATACCTGTGCTGCCGAATTTGAGGCTTCAACACCTTACTACTATTCATGCTACAGCTCAGAAAATGAAGTTATTGAGACTAAGCCTGAGAAAAAAGTCCTCGTACTCGGTTCAGGTCCTATAAGAATCGGACAGGGTATCGAATTTGACTATTGTTCGGTTCACAGTACATGGGCATTCAAGGCTGAAGGATATGAGACAATCATTATCAATAATAACCCTGAAACAGTAAGTACCGACTTTGATATAGCTGACAAACTTTATTTTGAACCATTGACACCTGAGGATGTTGAAAGCATTGTTGAACTTGAACATCCGGACGGAGCTGTTGTACAGTTCGGTGGACAGACAGCCATTAAGCTTACAAAAGCATTAATGGAAATGGGCGTTCCAATCCTCGGTACAAGCGCAGAAGATGTTGATGCGGCAGAAGACAGAGAGCTTTTTGATGAGATTCTTGAACAGACAGGAATTCCGAGAGCAGCAGGAAAGACAGTTTTTACTACAGAAGAAGCTCTTGAGGCAGCTAATGAATTAGGTTATCCTGTTCTTGTAAGACCTTCCTATGTCCTTGGCGGACAGGGTATGCAGATTGCCATAAGCGACAAAGATATTGTTGAATTTATGGAAATCATTAACAGACAGGTTCAGGAACATCCAATCCTTGTTGATAAATACCTTATGGGTAAGGAAATTGAAGTTGATGCCGTTTGTGACGGAGAAGATATTTTAATTCCCGGTATTATGGAGCATATTGAAAGAGCCGGTATCCATTCAGGAGACAGTATTTCAGTATATCCTGCCCAGAGTATTTCACAGAAAATTGTGGATATGCTTGAAGATTATACAATTAAGCTTGCAAGAGCTTTACATGTAAAAGGTCTTATTAATATCCAGTTTATCGTATACAATGACCAGGTATATGTAATAGAGGTTAATCCACGTTCTTCAAGAACTGTTCCATATATAAGCAAAGTTACAGGTATTCCTATTGTAAAACTTGCTACACAGGTTATTATCGGTAATACAATCAAAGGTCTTGGCTATACACCCGGACTTCAGAAGAAAGCAGACTACATTGCTATCAAGATGCCTGTATTCTCATTTGAAAAGATTCGCGGCGCTGATATCAGCCTTGGACCTGAAATGAAATCGACAGGTGAATGTCTTGGTATAGCAAAAGATTTTAACGAAGCATTATACAAAGCCTTTGTAGGTGCAGGCGTTAATCTTCCAAAACACAAACAGATGATTATGACAGTTAATGACCATGAGCAGAAAGATGCTCTTTCGGTTGCAAAACGTTTTGCAGCTCTTGGATATACAATTTATGCGACAAGAGGTACAGCACGTTATTTCAATGAAAACGGCGTTGAGGCAATTAAGATCAATAAGGTTGAACAGGAATCACCAACACTTCTTGACCTTATTCTTGACCACAAGATTGACCTTGTTATCGATATACCTGAGAACGGTATTGAAAAGAGCCACGATGGTTTCATTATCAGAAGACATGCAATCGAGACCGGTGTAAACGTTCTTACATCACTTGATACAGCCAATGCATTGCTTACAAGTCTTGAATGTCAGGCAACACAGTCAATGACACCGATTGATATAGCAACAATTTAATTGTTATGGAATAATTAAGAATTTCTAATGACAGCTATGAGTTTATCTGGGATTACCGGAATCCTCTCATAGCTGTTTTAACGTTAAAATTTCTTTACAACCGTAAATATGAAAAGTATAATGGAACATAACCAACGGAGGAATAATTTTTATGAAAAAAATTTTAGACCAGATTACAGAAATAGTCGGAAATGCTTTTAAACAATGCGGCTATGATGATAAATACGGAAAGACAGGAATATCCAACAGACCTGATTTATGTGAATATCAGTGCAACGGAGCAATGGCAGCAGCAAAGGAATATAAGAAAGCACCATTTATGATTGGTGACGAAGTGGTTGCAATTTTACAGGACAACAGTGCCTTTGAGAAGGTTGAATGTATCAAACCGGGCTTTATCAATATGGTAATGAGCGCAGATTTTATAGGTGGTTATGTTCGTGCCATGGCTTTGGAAGATAAGTTTGGATGCGACTGTGAACCTAAGGATGAGACGGTATTTGTTGATTACGGCGGAGCCAATGTAGCCAAACCTCTTCATATCGGACATCTTCGTTCGGCAGTAATCGGAGAAAGTGTAAAAAGAATCTGCAAATTTGCAGGTTATAAGACAATAGGTGATGTTCATCTTGGTGACTGGGGTCTCCAGATGGGACTTATTATTACAGAACTCAAAGAACGTAAACCGGATTTACCATATTTTGATGATAATTTCACAGGTGAATATCCGGCGGAAGCGCCTTTTACAATATCAGAACTTGAGGAAATTTATCCATGTGCCAGCGGCAAATCAAAAGAAGATGCCGAATATAAGAAATCGGCTCAGAATGCCACATATCTTTTACAGAACGGTCACAGAGGATACACAGCCCTCTGGAAACACATTATCAATGTGTCGGTTGCTGATTTGAAAAAAAATTATGACAACCTTAATGTCCATTTCGATTTATGGAAGGGTGAAAGTGATGCCCAGCCATATATTGCTGATATGGTTAAGGATATGGTAGACAGGGGGATAGCCCATGAAAGCCAGGGTGCCATTGTTGTAGACATAGCTGAGGAAAATGACAGCAGGGAGCTTCCTCCATGTATCATCCAGAAATCGGACGGAGCAGCCAATTACGAGACCTCCGACCTTGCGACACTTATTGAGAGGGAAAAATTATATGCACCTAAGTCATACATTTACCTTGCAGATAAGAGACAGGAACTTCACTATACACAGTTTTTCCGTGTGGCAAGAAAAGCAGGAATCGTATCTCCTGATACAGAACTTAAGTTCATCGGTTTCGGTACGATGAACGGCAGTGACGGCAAACCTTTCAAGACAAGACAGGGTGGTGTACTGCGTCTTGAATACCTCATAAAAGAAATTGAAGACAAGGTATACGAAAAAATCATGGCTAACCGTACCGTGGATGAGAGTGAAGCCAGAAATACAGCTAAGATGGTAGGACTTGCCGCATTAAAATATGGTGATTTGTCCAATCAGGCATCTAAGGATTATGTGTTTGATATTGATCGTTTCACCTCTTTTGAGGGAGACACAGGTCCATATATCCTTTACACAATTGTACGAATTAAATCTATTCTTAAAAAATATGAAAATGCAGGAGGTATGGTGTCAGGTATCCATACTGCTAACCCTGAGAGCGAGAGCGAACGTTCACTTATGCTTGTGCTCACAGGCATGCAGGATATGATTAAGACAGCATATGAAGAAAGTGCACCTCACAAAATTTGTAAATTTATATATGATCTTTCCAATGCTTTTAACCATTTTTATCATGAAACAAAGATTCTTTCAGAAGAAGATGAAAATAAAAAGAAAGGTTATATTGCACTTATAAAACTTACAAAAGATGTGTTAGAGACATGTGTTGACTTGCTTGGTATCGAAGCACCGGAGAGAATGTAATGTCAAAAGCAAAGGATTTAACAACAGGAAAACCAATCAGCCTTATGATAAAATATGCAATCCCTGTGCTGATTGGCAATCTTGTACAGCAGATATATAATTTTGCCGACACAATTATTGTCGGACAATGTCTTGGAAACAGTACATTGGCTGCCGTAGGTAATACCGGGTCAATGTTTTTCCTTGTCAATGGGTTTGTTATAGGAATAACAAGCGGTTTTTCGGTCCATATAGCACAATGCTTTGGGGCAAAAGATTATGACAGGATGCGTAATTCCGTATGTAATGCCATTATGTTGTGGACCGGAATCACATTGTTTATCACTTTACTTTCGGTGTTGATAACCAAGCCGGTTCTAAGGCTTATTAACACACCGGACGGTATTTTTGATATGTCCTATAATTATATCGTTATTATTTTTGCAGGAATAGCTGCACCTATGCTATACAATGCCGTTTCGTGTATACTAAGGGCTCTTGGTGACAGCAAAACCCCGCTTTATTTCCTGATTTTTTCAGCACTCCTTAACATCGGTCTGGATTTGCTTTTTATAGTCGTATTTAATTGGGGCGTTGCAGGTGCCGCCATTGCTACAGTGCTTGCACAGCTTGTTGCCGGAATTGCGTGCATCGTATATATTTCCGTTAAGTTCCCTGTTCTTCATATAAAGAAAGAAGATTTTAAAATTAATCCGGGAATTATAAAGACACACCTTACCATAGGACTTCCGATGGCGTTCCAGTTTTCGGTTACGGCAATCGGAACAATCATCCTGCAGGGTGCCGTAAATGTATTTGGCGAGAATTACATTGCCGCTTTTACGGCTTCCAGTAAAACGGAACAGCTTATCATGCAGTTTGGCATATCAGGTGGCGTAACAGTTGCAAATTTTGTCGGTCAGAATGTAGGTGCCGGCAGATATGACAGGATTAAAAACGGAATATTGAAATGGAGTCTTTTTACGGTTGGAAGCGCAGTTTTATGTATGGGTGTTATTTTCATTTTCGGCAGACCAATCAGCCGGCTTTTCATAAAAGGCGGGGATGAATTAATACTTTCCTATGCAATGACTTATCTCCATATTTCAATGTTTTTCTATATCCCATTGTTCCAGATTTTTATTTTCAGAAATGCTCTTCAGGCAATGGGTAAGACGACAATGCCGTTACTTGCGGGATTTTTTGAACTTGGAGCAAGGTCTATAGTCGCATACACGCTTCCAAAAGCGATAGGTTTTTCCGGTGTATGTTTTGCCGGTCCGGTTGCATGGGTATGTGCTGCCGTACCGCTTATTATCACTTATATAATTTATATGAAAAAATTTAAGAAAAAAGGGTATTTTAATACTCAATTTAGTTGACAAATACCCCCTAAAAATCCGATAATAGAGGTAGCTTAATTTTGAGACTATTTGAACGGAGAGGGTCAGACATGAAAGATAAAGACAAACATGGATTTGGTACTTTCGGTGCCATAGTATTAGGAGTTACGGCAGTTGCAACAGCAATTGTGGCAGTCAGCAAGAGCAAGAAGAAAAAGCAGAGTTTAAACAGTTTCCTGAAGGATGAACTTGTCAAACTTCCACTTTTTAGTAAGAATGAATCCCACCACGCTAAGAAAAGCGCAGCAGACGAGGACGACATTTTTGTGGATGAGGACAACGAACCACAGAATGACAAAGCCACATCTTTTTACGATGAAGAGATTTCTTACGAAGAAGATGAGGAATTCCAGTCAGTATCCAAGGCAAAGCCTATCGTGGATTTCAAACCAAAGCGCGAAGAAGCAGAGAAACCTGCCGAGGCACAGGATGCAGCCGGGGAGCCGGAAACAGCCGAGGCACAGGATGTAACTGAGGAGCCGGAAACAACAGAAGCACAGGATGTAGCTGAGGAGCCGGAAGCAGCAGGTGTGCAGGATGTAACTGAGGAGCCGGAAGCAGCAGAGGCACAGGATGTAGCTGATGAGCCGGAAACAGTAGGTGTGCAGGATGTAACTGAGGAGCCGGAAACAGCAGATGTGCAGGATGTAGCCGAGGAACCGGAAACAGCAGGTGTGCAGGATGTAGCAGAGGAGCCGGAAACAGCAGGTGTGCAGGATGTAGCCGAGGAGCCGGAAGCAGCAGGTGTGCAGGATGTAGCAGAGGAGCCGGAAACAGCAGATGTGCAGGATGTAACTGAGGAGCCGGAAGCAGAACCTGATGATACGTTTGTATTTGAGTCAGTGGTTGTTGGCAGGGAGTCAGTTAAAGACGAGCCTGTTGATATATCTGATAAGAAACTTGACAGGGAATTTATTGCAGAACCGGTTGATGCAGAACCGGTGAGAGATAATTTTGTATTAAATGATGAAGATTTTTCGGACGAAGTTCAGGAAATAGAAATCGATGATGTTACCGCTGAACCGGCAGAAGAAAAGGTTACAGAGCTTGAAAAAGAAGATGGGCCGGTATCAGCAGGTAAATATGATGATGCTAGTTCAGAAGCAGAAACCGCAAAAGAAGCTTTTGCATCAGCGGTTGAAACACCTGTAAGAGAAACTTTCTCCGATGTGGAATTTTTTGATGAAGAAGATGACACTGAAGAAGGCCTCCGCAACAACGAGTCATATTATGACTGGACTTATAATGTTGATGAGCATTACAGTGTAATAACTGATGGCACATGGGTATATTGTAAGTCAGATGATGTCCTCACAAGCGATTCTATCAACAAAAAAGGCGAAAGAGAGACAATCGATATAGCCGAAACTTTTAAAAACAGAATTAAGACAAAGGGATATTGTCTGTTGAAGTATATCGGAACGGACAGGGAGGTTATCGTACCTGATACTATCAATGGCAAACCGGTTGTAGCTGCACTTAACACATTTAGAAGCAATCAGATTGTTAAAAAAGTCATTCTCCCATCAACGATGCAGGGCTTGAGAAGGACTTTCTATAGTTGCTATCATCTTGACAGCATTACTTTTGCACCGGGAACCAATCTGGTATACGAATTGGATGCAATCATGTGTGGTAACAATGATATGGACAGCAATACAGAGGCAACAACGGTATACTGTTCACACGCAATCGCTGAATATATAAAAGGTCACTACAGATTAGGATGTCCTGTTACATTTGTTGAAAAATAATAGTAAATTACAGAACTTTGGTTACGCATAGTTAAAAAGTGTAACCAAAGTTTTTTTATGTCATAAAGTTTGCGGGATGTAGGATGCAACATGGGGCAGGTGCAGGCATTGAGTGGGTTGCTGTCATTAAATGCGTGGGATGTGGGATGCAACACCCGTGCATTCCGCCACGGCGTCTGCAAATCCCTACCCAAACAGCTCAAAATCGCTTAAAGTAAGTTTCCTTGCAGTTAAGTTGATTTTGCTGTCCGATGCAACTGTGAAATACACATCGGGTAGTAAAGCATCCTGATGGGTGAATAACGATTTGGCGGGAGATTTACGGAGACTCTTGAATACGCCGTCACCGGAAAGTTTTGAAACAGCTTCCTTGTAAGTCCAGATACGGCAAAAGTCAGCCTCCGGAGCAGACGAAGACCGGATTGTATTCAATTCACCGGGAGAACAGATTTTGGCAAGCATTGAAGCAGGGACTCTGCGGACGGTTTCCACATCGATACCCACAGGGGATGAATCAAAAATACACATGACGGCTTTGCTGCAATGACTGATGTTGAAATAAATTTCAGGATGGCTTTTCAGGTAGGGTTTGCCATCCGATGAAATATCAAAATCAGGAGTGTCTGTCAGGCTGTATTCAGTGCGGTAGCCGTACAGGAAAAGAAGGTATGCAATTACGCAGGCAAGCCTGTCCTCAGGAAACTTATATTTTAGAGCACGCTTTAACCGCTCAGGTGGAAGAAGAGACATTAAACTGTCAAGCTGTCCTTTTGTTATATTTTTTAAATCCGTAAAATAATAAAGCATAACCTGTCCTTTTTAATAAAAAATACTGTAATCAGTATAAATATTTTATTTTTTTATTGCAACTTAATTTTACTTTGATATAATGTTATAGAAAACGGGGTGCCCTTGGAGGCTGAGATTATACCCATAACCTGATTTGGATAATGCCAACGTAGGGAGATATTTTGTTTTGACAGACAGACACTATCCTTATGTAGTTCTGTCTTTTATTTTACGGAAAGGTAAGTAAAGATATGAGAGAATATACAACACAGATGGATGCCGCTAGAAAAGGGATTGCAACGCCACAGATGAAAATTGTGGCAGAAAAAGAAAAAATGCAGCTTGAAGAGCTTATGGGATATATGGCAGAAGGTAAAGTTGTAATACCTGCCAATATTAACCATCAGTGTATCAATCCCGAAGGCGTAGGAAGTATGTTAAGAACCAAGATAAACGTCAACCTTGGCGTGTCAAGGGATTGCAAGGATTATGACATAGAGCTTCAGAAAGTAATGAGTGCCGTCAATATGGGAGCAGAGGCAATAATGGATTTGTCAAGCCATGGCAATACAGAGCCTTTCCGTAAAAAACTTACATCGGAATGTCCTGCAATGATAGGAACGGTGCCTGTTTATGACAGTGTAATCCATTACCAGAGGGATTTGTCTACACTAACAGCGGAAGATTTTATAGATGTTGTAAGACTTCATGCCCAAAACGGTGTGGATTTTGTGACACTCCATTGCGGAATAACAAGAAAAACAATCGACCAGATTAAGAATCATAAACGTAAAATGAATATCGTAAGCAGGGGCGGAAGCCTTGTATTTGCATGGATGAGCATGACAGGTAATGAAAATCCGTTTTACGAATATTATGATGAGATTCTTGATATTTGTGAAAAATATGATGTGACAATTTCATTGGGAGATGCGTGCAGACCGGGTTGCCTTGCAGATGCAACGGATGTATGCCAGATTGAAGAACTTGTAAGACTTGGTGAACTTACAAAGAGAGCATGGGAGCATAATGTGCAGGTTATGGTTGAAGGACCGGGACACGTTCCTCTTGACCAGATTGCAGCCAATATGCAGGTTCAGAAGACGATATGTATGGGAGCTCCTTTTTATGTACTTGGACCTCTTGTAACGGATATTGCACCGGGTTATGACCATATAACAGCGGCAATCGGAGGAGCTGTCGCAGCTATGAATGGAGCCGCATTTTTATGCTATGTAACACCTGCGGAACATCTTGCACTTCCTAATGTGGAGGATGTAAAACAGGGCATTATCGCCTCTAAGATAGCAGCACACGCGGCAGATATAGCCAAGGGAATTAAGGGCGCAAGGGATATTGATGATAAAATGGCAGACGCAAGGCGTGTTCTTGACTGGGATGCTCAGTTTGAATGTGCGATAGACGGGGAAACGGCAAAAGCAATCAGAGACAGCCGTAAACCGGAGGATGACCACAGCGACACCTGCAGCATGTGCGGAAAGTTCTGTGCGGTAAGAAGCATGAATAAAGCACTTAACGGTGAATATATTGATATATTGTAGGGAAATAAAATGAATCGGAATAATCTTTTACTCTATCTTATAACGGACAGAGAAGCTGCCGGAGGAAGAAATCTTTGCGAATGTGTAAAAGCAGCGTTAGACGGCGGAGTGACAATGGTACAGCTTCGTGAGAAAAATATGGAATACGAAGAACTGAAAAAAGAAGCTTTTGAGATAAAAAAACTGTGTAATGAATACAAGGTCCCTTTTATCATTAACGATAATGTAAGACTGGCGCTTGAAACCGATGCGGACGGAGTCCACCTCGGACAGTCTGATATGGGAATTAAAGAGGCAAGACAGATTCTCGGGAAAAATAAAATAATAGGCGCAACTGCAAAGACGGTGGAGCAGGCGAAGGCTGCCATGGAACAGGAAGCCGATTATCTTGGAAGCGGGGCGGTATTTGGCAGCAGTACCAAAAAAGATGCAGTAACAATGTCTTTTGATATGTTGAAAAATATATGCAGGAGTGTTGCAATTCCCGTTGTGGCAATCGGAGGAATTAACCTTTCAAATGTTTCAAAACTTGCCAAAACAGGAATAAAAGGTGTGGCGGTAATTTCCGGAATCCTTACAGAAACGGATATTTGCGGTACATCAGAAGAATTCCGCAGAATATTAAAAAATATATAAAACACAGCGGCATGCCGGGGGCACCACTTTATGTCGCTATACAAAATTAATGCATGGAGGTAAATACTGATATGAAAACAGCATTAACAATCGCAGGCAGTGATTCCTGCGGAGGCGCCGGAATACAGGCAGATATTAAGACTATGACGGTAAACGGCGTATATGCCATGAGTGCCGTTACAGCTCTTACAGCCCAGAATACAACCGGCGTAAAAGATATTATGGAGGTGAGCAGCAGCTTTTTAAAAGAACAGCTGGAATGTATTTTCACGGATATCTACCCTGATTCAGTCAAAATCGGTATGATTGCCTCAAAGGAACTTATTAAAACAGTAAAGGACGCTCTTATAAAATACAAAGCAAAGAATATTGTTCTTGATCCTGTAATGGTAGCCACAAGCGGGGCAAAACTGATTAGCGACGACGCAATCGATACATTAAAAAAAGAATTATTACCTATAGCTGCGGTTGTGACACCTAATATTCCGGAGGCGGAAGTCCTTTCCGGAATGAAAATTTCCTCAAAAGAGGATATGGAGGCGGCGGCAGTAAGAATATCGGAAGAAAATCACTGTGCGGTCCTGCTCAAAGGAGGCCATAATCTCAATGATGCCAATGACCTTTTAGCAGACGGCAAAAACATCACATGGTTTCAGGGAAAAAGAATTGATAATCCCAACACACACGGAACGGGATGCACCCTTTCCTCTGCGATTGCAGCCAATCTTGCAAAAGGTTTTTCTCTTGTAGATTCTGTAAAGAAAGCAAAAGAGTATATATCGGGAGCACTTAACGCCATGCTTGACCTTGGCAAAGGGAGCGGACCGATGAACCATGGGTTTATGATAAAATAAGATATTCCGGATTCTTAAAGGTAATGGGAAGAAGGAAAAATGGAAAAAATTAAATTAAAGAAACTTGTATTAACCGCAGTTTTTGCTGCCGTGGCAGTTGTTGGCTCATTATTTTCATTCCCTGTTTTTGGGTCAAAATGTGCACCTGTACAGCACCTTATAAATGTGCTTTGTGCCGTTATTCTCGGACCGGGATATGGCGTTGCGGCTGCATTCGTATCAAGCCTTATAAGAAATCTTCTGGGGTTAGGAACCTTGCTTGCATTCCCGGGAAGTATGTGCGGAGCACTTTTAGCAGGACTTTTATATCATTATATAAAGAAATTACCTGCGGCTTATATAGGAGAGGTATTCGGAACCGCCGTTATAGGCGGGATGTTGTCATATCCGGTGGCAGCTTTTATAATGGGTAGTAAGGGTGCGGCTTTGTTCACATTTGTTGTACCTTTTCTTATAAGTACAGCGGGAGGAACTTTGTTAGCAGTATTAATAACCGTACCGCTTAAACAGACAGGTGTACTGGATAAAATAAAGAGTGAACTGAACTCTTAGGAGGATTTATTATGGCATGGGCTGATATTTTTTCAAAAATTGCTGAAAAGAAACCGATAATACATTGCATAACCAATATTGTGACAGTTAATGACTGCGCCAATGTCCTGTTGGCGATAGGAGCGTCACCTGTAATGGCACATCATGAGATGGAGGTTAAAGAAATAACTTCCGGAAGTGATGCACTGGTGTGCAATATGGGTGCAATTGAGAATTTTGAAGCAATGCTGATTGCAGGAAGAAAAGCGAATTCGCTGGGACATCCCGTGGTGATAGACCCGGTGGGTGTTGCATCTTCTTCCTACAGACGCAGCCTGTGCCTGAAACTTATAGAAGAATGTCATCCCACATGTATAAGGGGCAATGTTTCGGAAATTAAGGCACTTGCACTGGATGAAACAATATCTAAAGGCGTGGATGCAAAAAATGGGGAAAGTATATCCGATGATATGTTAAAAAAACTGGCAAAAAAATATAATACAATTATTGTAGTTTCGGGAGAAACAGACCTTGTAAGCGACGGGGAAAGCATTTATGAGGTCCACGGTGGAACACCGTTTTTTAAGGGAATAACAGGAGGTGGCTGCATGTCAACCGTAATAATTGCAGGATTTCTTGCAATTGAAAGAAATATTGAAAGCGTTGCAGCAGCAGTCAGGACAGTTAATTATGTGGGAGAAAACGCGGCGAAAGCTACTGTAAACGGAGCAGGTGGTTCAATGACTTTTAAAAATGAATTTATTAATCTTTTAAGCATTCTTGCCAATCCGTCCTTCAAATCAAGAAAAAAAAGAAGATAAATTTGATTTTATTTATATTAAGAGGTATAATATTACATAAGGCTATGTAAATATTCCGGCAGGAGGTATTATTGAATGAGCGAATGTAATTCTGGCTGTGAAGAATGTAAGAGCAGAGAAAGTTGCGGAATTCGTAAGGCTCCTCTTAATAAAGAGAGTTCAATTCATAAGATTATCGGCATAATAAGCGGTAAAGGCGGCGTTGGCAAATCTACGGTAACAGCGCTCATTGCCAGAAGGCTGGCTTCAATGGGATACAGCGTCGGAATAATGGATGCTGATGTAACGGGACCTTCGGTTCCGGCAATGTTTGGTATCCACGGCAAGGTATTATCTGATGAAAATGGTATATATCCTATGGTATCACAGGAGGGCATAAAGATTATTTCAATGAATCTTTTGCTTGACAGCGAAGAGACCCCGGTCATATACAGAGGACCGGTTGTGGCCTCAATTATCAAACAGTTTTACAGTGATGTAATATGGGGCAACCTTGATTATCTGCTTATAGATATGCCGCCGGGAACAGGAGATGTTCCGCTTACGGTATACCAGTCAATTCCTATAGACGGAGTGGTTATGGTTACATCTCCTCAGAATCTTGTTAAAATGATAGTTATGAAGGCTGTTAATATGGCATCGAAGATGTCAGTTCCTTTACTGGGAATTATTGAAAACTATAGTTATTTTAAGTGTGAAGACTGTGACAGAATATATGAAATATTCGGAAAAAGCACAGCTGAAAAGCTCGCTAAGGAGCTTAACACCACGGTTATTGCAAGGATTCCCATTATCCCTGAAGTGGCACAGTGCGAAGATAAAGGAATTCCGGTCACACAGGATATTGATATGGACCTTTCAAATTTATTATAAGGAAGATATATGAAAAAAGAACGAACAGGAAGTCTTATATGGAGACTTATTTATCCGCTTCTTATTTTTTTAGGAGTGGAATTGATTATAGAACTGGGTGCAACCATAGTATATTTTGCGGTTAAGATGCAAAGCGGTGCATTTGAGAATCTGAGTGAACAGGGAATAGTTGACGCAGCTACAGCATTTCTTACAGGAAAAGCATTGTATTTTACCCTTATAAGAGGTGTTGTTCTTATTCCGCTTTATCTTTGGATAATGAAAGTGGATACGAGACTTGACGTATACTATGAGAGAGATTTTAGATATACGGATTACCGTAAGACATGGCTTATTCTGCTTGTACCTGCAGGAATATGTGCGGCTATAGGTTTTAACGGACTTGTTTCGCTATCCGGAATTGAGAAATTTTCCAAAGCATATCAGGCTGTAGAGAAAATTACTTATTCAGGTAATCTTTTTGTACAGATAATGGCATCCGCAATAGCGGCACCGATAGTGGAAGAGCTTTTATTCCGGGGACTTATTTTTAAACGTCTGAGGAATGTAACACCTGCAGTATGGGCGATGGTTATATCAGGTCTGGTATTTGGACTTATTCACGGCAATCTTGTACAGTTTGTGTATGCGTTCCCAATCGGAGTGATACTTGCTTTTATTTATGAGATTTTCAAGACGATATGGGCACCGGTAATTTTCCATGTTTCGGCAAATTTCATATCGGTTATGCTTACCAATTTCCTTCCCGGAGTAGAATTTAATCTTACAGTGGGATTGTTGGCACTCGTATCTGTTGTGACACTTGCCATATTGTTTGTTATCTTATTTGTCATTGACAATAAGGTTAAACGTACTAAAATATAAAAAAATCAAATCTTTTGTTGGAGAGAGGTTATTATGAAAAAAATACTTTCAATAGCAGTTCCTTGTTATAATTCAGAAGCATATATGAAAAGATGCATAGAATCCCTGCTTGTGGGCGGTGATGATGTAGAAATTATCATAGTAGATGACGGTTCTACAGACAGAACTGCAGAAATTGCTGATAATTACGAAAAGAAATATCCAAGAATATGTAAAGTAATACATCAGGAAAACGGCGGGCACGGAGAGGCTGTCAATACAGGTCTTAAGAACGCAGCAGGATATTTTTTCAAGGTAGTTGACAGTGACGACAGGGTCGGCAGGGAAGCATATCTTAAACTGCTTGATATTATGCGCAAGGCTATTCTTGAAGAACATCCTCTTGATATGCTTATATCCAATTATGTATATGATAAAGCAGGTGTTAAGCGTAAGAAAGTTATGAGATATACAAGCATTCTTCCTACGGATACATATTTTACATGGGAAGATATGGGACATTTCAGACAGGACCAGTACATAATAATGCATTCTGTAATTTATAGGACGGAGTTACTGAGAGAGTGTGGACTTGTACTTCCAAAACATACTTTCTATGTGGATAATATTTTTGTTTTCCAGCCATTCCCTTATGTTAAAAGCATGTATTATGCGGATGTTAATTTTTACTGGTACTTTATCGGAAGGGATGATCAGTCCGTACATGAAAATGTCATGATTAAAAGAATAGACCAACAGTTAAGGGTCAACAGACTTCTTATTGATTATTATAATCCGGATATTATTGAAAGCAGTAAATGCAGGAAGTATATGCAGCATTATCTTGAAATAATAACGGCAATTTCTTCAGTAATGTGTTATCTTTCCAAAAAGGAAGAGAATTATGAGAAGAAAAAAGATTTATGGAAATATCTTAAGAGCTCTCATCCTGAGACCTACAGAAAACTTAAGAGAAATCCTATGGGATTTTTTATAAATATTCCGGGAAGAACAGGAAGGTTACTTACAACGGGAATATATAGAATTGCTAAGAAGGTTTTTAATTTTAACTAAATATATACTTAAAAATGCACATCCTTTGCCGGTGCCGGTATCGGATGTGCATTATTTTTTACTGGATTTTTTTGAAAAATTTTGTTTTGTATGTTATCGGATAAATGATTGCGGCAAGAACTATTGCAGCCAATACGTCATATACTGAATGCTGTTTTAAGAAAACTGTTGATACGCATATTAATAAGCCCCAGATTGCTGTTATGATACATACTTTTTTCTTATGTCTGCCGAAAGTCTTTGAATTGAATACAGCGAATTCTATAACCAAAGTATTATATACATGCAGACTTGGCAGGACATTGGTCGGAGTGTCGGCTTTATGCAGTAATTTTACAAGGTCTGTACAGAAATTGTCGCGGGGAAAAGTCTCCGGTCTGAAATCGGCAAGCCCGTTAGGAAATACAAAATATATAATTACGGCAATTGACATGCCGATTATAAGGGCAGCCCCCATTCTTACACACTCACCCTGGGAACGTATGAAAAAGTAAATGATAAAAAATGCCATAAAGATGAACCATGAATAGTATGGAATAATGAAATATTCCACAAACGGAATATGATCATCTAAAGCACAATGGATTGCGTGAAATCCGGTTTCACTGGTAACATGTCTTTCCAGATAAAGAAAACATGGCATATATATAAAAGTATAAAGAGCCAGTAATCCATGCCACCATTTTTTGAAAAATGCTTTCATTACGTCTGTCCTTTCATATGTAAAATAAACTTAGCTATTATAACATATTAATTTGAAAAAATCCAATAACTAAATTCAGTTTACAAAAAATAATTAAAGGGGTAAAATATAATAAATATAGCTTTACGGAGGATATTATTTTGAGACTTGTAGTTCGTGATTTAAAGAAGAAATATGGCGATAAGACTATACTTGATGGTGCATCATTTTCATTTTCCCATGGTATTTCATACGGAATAGTAGGAAATAAAGATGACGGCAAGACTACATTCCTCAAGTGTATATGCGGGGAAACGGGCATAGATTCAGGATATATCCGTATTGAAGCTGATTGGAAAGAGCATAGAATTAAGTACAGCGATTTCGGAATCGTTGCGGATTCTGCGGTTGTTCCGGAATATATGACAGGTTATGAATTTTTTGATTATCTTATAGAAATACACCCTCTTTGTGTAACAGAAGGCAGAACGGCTGATGATTATTTTGATATGGTCGGGCTTAATGTTGCGAAGAGAAACAACCTTATAAAAGAATATTCTTATAATGAAAAACGTAAGATACAGGTATTGGCTGTTATTTTGTTAAAACCGTCCGTTATAATATTTGATGAGCCGGTTAAGAACAGCAATAAGAGACGCATTAACAGAATGAAAGCAATTATAGATGACCTTAAAAAAGATCGTATTGTTATTGTTGCGACGGAAAATCCTGATATAGCTGAAGCTTTCTGTGATGAATTTTTATGCTTTGAGGACGGACACATTCTGTCATTGCCGGCAGAGGATGTCAGAACCGTTCTAAGTGGAAGTGAGGAAACCGGTAATGATTAAAGAATATCTCCAATGTATCAGGATAGAAGCTGTAAGACATGCGAATATGCTTGGAAATATTATAGCAGATCTGCCTTTTTATAAAGAAAAAGAAAACGAGAGCAGGGAAAAAGCAAGCTTGTTTGTCACCGGTGAACTCTTGTTTTTCTTATGGAAAATTATAAAGATTTATGCTTATGTAATGGTATTTATGTATATACCAAAGCTGGTTTTTTCAAAAATTACGACAGTGGGAACTTCCGGTTTTTCAACGGAAGACTGCTTTGTGTTTTTTACGCTGGTTCTTACCTGCGTGGTAGGGTCAATTATACATTCGGGCATTTTTGATGTTAATAAAGATTCTTATTGTACAATAAAAATATTAAGAGTCAGACCTGTGATATATTTCAGGGTGAAATTTATATACAGACTTATTACGGAACTGCTTGGATTCTGGAGCGCATTTACGATTCTTGGCATGAATTATGTTAAAGCTTTTTATCTTGTGATTATTATATGCCTGTCAAGGAGTGTCGGGGAATGCATTAACATACTTATCTTTAAGATGACCGGTAAGAGGTTTGCAGACCATAAAGGCGCATTTCTCCTGCTTATGTTAGCCGGATTGTTTGTGGCATATTTTGTCCCTTATGTAAGAGGCTGCGTTCCCGCTGCATATATAAGAATCTTTGATTCTATATGGGTGGCTGCAATACTTGGAACCGGAAGTGTTTTTACATATTATGTATGGTCCTACAGAAATTACGAAAAGATTATATCAAGAGTATATACGGAAGAACAGTTTGATGAAACAGAAGATGGAGAAAAAGACTGGATATCTTATAATTCCAATGAAGGAATGAAATCCTATACCGGAGATAAGAGACTTTTTCATCTTTATTTTAAAAGAACATCGGGAAAAGCAATATATAATAATATGATTAAAGTTATAATTATAGCAATTTTCTTTGTACTTGGCGTTCTTGCTATTGAAATGGGCAACAAGGATGCTGTCGGGACAGTTATATCGTATTCATTGCCTTTGCTTGCTTTAGTTATGTATTGCCTTTGCAATTGTTCCGGGTATTGCAGGGATTTGTTTACAAATTGCGATATACATATATTGAGAAAGGACAACACGGGAGAGGGACTTGCCGGTAATTTTATATTCTGTCTTTATAATATTTTAAAAATAAATGCGGTTCCTATAATCACACTGGCTGCTTCTTATCTTATTCTGGGATGTATATGTCAGGTGTATGTGATTACCGCACAGATTATTATATGCATTGTTTTTATGGGACTGTTTTTTTCAATATTTGGATTATTTACATATTATATGTTCCAGCCTTATAATGCAGACGGAACTGTAAGAAGTTTCAGATATTATATGCCATCACTTTTGATGTATGCACTCTGCTATGGATGTATTTTTGTAAGGGCAGACAGTATTATATTTGTTGTTGCGTCCGGGATCCTGACTTCGGTTATGGTTATAATGTCATTAAATCTTGTCTATAGGATATCGGACAAGACCTTTGTATTAAATAAGTAAATCAGGAGGTATTATGGTATGCGTAAAAAAATTCTTTTTACAATAGTTTTCGTTGCAATGACTATTTCGCTTACGGCATGTGGGAATAAAACGTCGATTACATTCACCGACCCTACCGAAACATCTGAATCCAACATAACACGTTTTGATAAAAAAATTGCCGGAGAACCTCTTGAAGCTGTGAACTCATTATATGATGCCACCGATATTTATTCAAAGGAAGGATACAGCCTTGTGGACATAGAAGCTTACGGAGACGACGGATTGCTTGTACTGTATACAGGTGATGAAGAGTCGGTTTTATCTGCATATAAGATTTCTACGGGTAGTGAAGTGAGCTCTTTAAAGACTGATAATGCTGTTTCGATGGATACAACATTAAATGTTACAGGCACGGGATTTGTGTATTCGTATGATTATGTCAACGGATATTTTACCTCTTATGATGTTTTGAACGGCAGTTTTGAAAATCTTGTTTTTGATTTAGAAATGGAAAGTTTTGCAGTTTCCGACGGAGGAGACTGTTTATACTGTACAGTGAAAGGCGATAATAATATATACAAATACATTATTAATACGGGTAAAATCGTTTCTGTATATGAATATGATGACGTTTACAAGGATGTACAGGTAGAATATATAGAGAATAACGGAAATTACATAGCTGTTCTTTGCAGTGGAGATAAAGGTTCGTTTTACGAAAGACTTGATATCGGAAATCAGAAAAGAACGATAATCTGTAAGGCAGAAAATGGACTGTATTGTGCGGGAGATGCTTATCTCACAACATCGGGAGAAGAAGATGCTGATGTGTATGTATACAATTTCAGCAGACCGAGACTTAAAGATATTTTTACGCTTGATGCTGCACATGAAAAGAATAATATGAAATTTTACAGCGGAAGTCCATATCTTCTTACATCGGACGAATATATAGCGGGTACGAAGCTGCGTTTTTACAACGTGGGAAGAGGCGTACTCAGTAACGAGATTGTTATTCCTACGGTTTATAAGGTTCTGGATGCAGATTATCTTGTAGTTGACCAGACATTATGTATTAAAGCAGTTAATGATAAAAACGAGCGTATGATTCTGCTTTGGGACATAGAAAATATAGGTGAAATAAAAAATTAGATAATTTATAAAAAAGTGTTGACAAAGTTAAGACTTTAGTAATATAATAGTCAAGCAGGTTGCGAAAAGCACTGCGATATAGATATGAATTTTGGGATCTTAGCTCAGCTGGGAGAGCATCTGCCTTACAAGCAGAGGGTCACAGGTTCGAGCCCTGTAGGTCCCATTTATTCAGATAATTCTATATGGCGGAGTAGCTCAGATGGCTAGAGCACATGGTTCATACCCATGGTGTCAGGGGTTCGATTCCCTTCTCCGCTACTAAGAAGAACCCTTGATTATTAATCAAGGGTTCTTTTCGTTGTAAAATGAAATAAGATGGTTTGTATATATAGAAAGAGGATTTGATATGAGAATTGGAACGGGATATGATGTTCACAGATTAGTACCTGACAGAAAAATGATAATAGGCGGAGTTGAGATACCATACGAATTAGGACTTTTGGGACATTCGGATGCTGATGTTCTCCTGCATGCCATATCAGATGCAATTTTGGGAGCAGCGGCACTGGGAGATATCGGAAAGCATTTTCCTGACAGTGATGAAAGATATAAGGGGGTATCAAGCCTTTATCTTTTGGAAAAAGTCGGAGAGATGTTAGAAGATAATCATTATGTTATAGACAATGTGGACAGCACTATAATAGCACAGAAGCCTAAAATGGCATCGTATATACCGGCTATGAGGCAGAATATTGCGGATGCACTTAAGATTGACATAGACAGGGTAAGCGTAAAGGCGACGACTGAAGAGGGACTTGGATTTACCGGAGAGGGACTTGGAATATCAGCTCAGGCGGTGGCAATGATTAGCAAGGTTGAAAATATTGTATATAATGATATTATGAATGACAGAATTACTGACTGTGAATCCTGTAAGGGATGTTGCAGCAGAAATTCTTAATATTAAGGAGATATCATGAAATTCAGAGAATATGTTAAAGAATCCATAGAGGTCATAAAAGACAGGGACCCTGCAATGAAATCCAACAGGGAAGTATTTCTTTATCCTTGTTTCTGGGCTATATGGGAATACAGAAAGGCACACAAATATTACCTCAAAGGTAAATTTTATAAAGCAAGAAAAATCTCGCAGAAGGCTGCAAGAAAGACCGGAATTGAAATACACCCTGGCGCACAGATTGGAAAAGGTCTTTTTATCGATCACGGACATGGTGTTGTAATCGGGGAGACAACTATAATCGGCGACAATGTTACGATTTATCAGGGAGTAACTCTCGGAGGCACAGGCAAGGAACATGGCAAGCGGCACCCTACTATCGGTGATAATGTTATGATAAGTACAGGGGCCAAGATACTAGGTTCATTTACAATAGGTGCAGGTTCCAAGATAGGTGCAGGTTCCGTAGTTCTTGAGGAAGTTCCTCCTAATTCAACAGTTGTGGGAATACCGGGCAGAGTGGTTAAATGTGATGATATAAGGCTTCCTAACAAAGACCTTGATCAGATTCATTTGCCGGATCCTGTAAGAGCAGAGCTTGATGACATTCAGAAACAGTTAAGTAAATTAAAAGAGAAACAGGAGCAATACGATGGAAAATAAAGTATATTTTTTTAATACACTTACAAGAAAAGTTGAGCAGTTTATACCTAATGTTGACGGAAAGGTAGCAATGTATACCTGCGGACCTACAGTATATCATTTTGCACACATAGGAAATTTAAGGTCTTATATTATGGAAGATATTCTTGAAAAAACTTTACGTTATGTAGGCTATGATGTAAAACGTGTAATGAATATTACGGATGTGGGACACCTTACAAGTGATGCCGATACAGGTGAGGATAAGATGCTTAAAGGTGCCAAAAGAGAACATAAGACTGTAATGGAGATTGCTAAATATTATACAGATGCTTTCTTTGATGACTGCCGTAAGCTTAATATTAAAAGACCTGATGTTGTAGAACCTGCGACTAACTGTATTCCTGAATTTATTAATATGGTTAAAGTCCTTCTTGAAAAAGATTATGCTTACATTGCAGGAGGCAACGTATATTTTGACACATCTAAGCTTGATGATTATTATGTTTTTTCAAGCCAGTCGGAAAAAGAACTTATGGTCGGAGTCAGGGATGACGTAAGCGAAGACATTAATAAAAAGAACAAAGCAGACTTTGTACTCTGGTTTACAAAATCCAAATTTGACAATCAGGAACTTAAGTGGGACAGCCCATGGGGTGTAGGATATCCGGGATGGCACATTGAGTGCTCATGCATCAGTATGAAGCACCTCGGCGAATATATGGACATCCACTGCGGCGGCGTAGATAATATTTTTCCACATCATACCAACGAAATCGCCCAGAGTGAGGCATATCTCGGACATAAGTGGTGCAACTATTGGTTCCATGTTCATCATCTTAACGATAAATCGGGAAAGATGAGTAAATCAAAAGGTGAATTCCTTACAGTATCACTTCTTGAGGAAAAAGGCTATAATCCACTTGTGTACAGATTATTCTGCTTACAGTCACACTATCGTAAACCCCTTGAATTTTCTTATGAAGTTCTTGATAATATGACAACGGCATATAATAAACTTATCAAGAAAATTGGGGAACTGAAGGCAGATGGCAGTGTGGATGAAGAAGCATTTGCCGGTTTTAGAAATAAATTTGAAGACGCAATATGCTCAGACCTTAATACATCTTCGGCAATAACCGTTATATATGATGTATTAAGAAGCGATATTAATGATGTGACCAAGCTGGAACTTATAAAGAGTTTTGACGAAGTGCTTTCACTTGATCTCTTAAAGGACCATGGTAATGATAAGGAAAGTTCTGTGGATTCGGAACTTAAAGAATACATTCTTGCAAAGATTGAAGAAAGAAAAGCTGCAAAGAAAGAAAAAGACTTTGCAAAGGCAGATGCAATCCGTGATGAACTTGCGGCAAAAGGCATACAGATAAAGGATACCAGAGAAGGAACTGTATGGGAAATAGTGTGAGGATAGATTAATGTTTGAGGCAATGGAAAAGGCATTTCAGATAGGAGAGGTAAACGTTGCTTTATATTCTCCTCTGACACTTGCCTATATTGGCGACTGCGTATATGAACTGATTATAAGAACTAATCTTGTAACCAGAGGCAATGCACCTGTTAACAAACTTAATAAAAAGGCAAGCAACCTTGCCAAAGCATCAACCCAGGCACGGATTATTGAGTCAATAATGGATATGCTGAGTGAAGATGAAGAAGCGGCATACAAAAGAGGACGTAATGCCCATTCCTGCACCAAAGCCAAGAATGCATCAACCTCCGATTACAGAAAAGCTACCGGATTTGAAGCATTAATCGGCTATCTCTATCTTCAGAAAAAGTTTGACAGGATTATGGAACTTGTAAAAAAAGGATTTCAGGAGGAACATATCTCATGAGATATACAGAATTTACCATTGAAGGAAGAAATGCAGTAATTGAAGCATTCAGATCAGGCAAAACTATTGATAAACTTTACGTGCTTGATGGATGTAAAGATGGACCGGTAATGACAATTATCCGTGAAGCTAAAAAGACAGACACAATAATCAGATATGTTGACAGGGAAATTCTTGACAGATTATCAAAGACAGGTCATCATCAGGGAGTTGTAGCCAATGCGGCAGCATACGATTATGCGGAAGTGGAAGATATTCTGAATGCCGCAAGAGAAAAAGGTGAACCACCGTTTGTTTTTATACTTGATGGAATAGAAGACCCTCATAACCTTGGGGCAATAATAAGAACAGCGAACCTTGCAGGAGCACATGGTGTAATTATTCCCAAAAGACGTGCGGTAGGTCTTACGGCAACTGTTGCAAAGACCAGTGCGGGAGCACTTAATTATACACCTGTTGCCAAGGTTACCAATCTTTCTGCGACAATAGAGGAACTTAAAAAAGAAGGATTATGGTTTGTATGTGCCGATATGGGCGGCGAGACTATGTATAACTTAAATCTTACGGGACCGATAGGACTTGTAATCGGTAACGAAGGAGAAGGCGTCAGCAGACTTGTAAAAGAAAAATGCGATTATGTTGCGTCAATCCCTATGAAGGGTAACATTGATTCGCTTAATGCATCGGTTGCAGCAGGCGTTCTTGCTTATGAAATAGTCAGACAGAGGATGTAATATATGGCAATTACTGATACTTACAAATTACTTTCTGATGAAGAACTTGTGGCTAAATATCATTCAGGTGATGAAAAAGCTGCAGATTATCTTATTGAAAAATATAAAAATCTTGTAAGAAAAAATGTGCGTTCATATTATCTTGCAGGTGCCGATAATGAAGATTTGCTCCAGGAGGGCATGCTTGGCCTTTTTAAGGCAATAAGGGACTATAATCCGGATAGAGACGCATTGTTCATGACATTTGCTTCGTTATGCGTATCAAGGCATATAAGGTCCACAATTACAAGATATAACAGAAAGAAAAATGGACCACTCAATTGTTATGTTTCTTTTGAAGAGACAATTAATGATAATGGATCCGATGAGGATATTAAGCTTGTAGATACGTTAGTAGATGGCAGTATGAAAAATCCTGAAGAGATGATTATAGCGAAAGAACAGGTAATTAAGATTCAGACCTGTATGGATAATGACCTCAGTAAATTTGAAAAAAATGTAGTTGAACTTTACATAGAAGGCCTTAGTTATGCTGAAATCGGGGAAAGATTGCAAAAACCTGTTAAGTCAATAGATAATGCCATACAGAGAATAAGAAATAAAATTTTAAAAAATTGTTGAATATATTCTGCAAATATGGTACATTTGTTCATGAACTTGCTACTATGGCTCAGGAGGTAGAGCGTCGCCTTGGTAAGGCGGAGGTCACGGGTTCGAATCCCGTTAGTAGCTTATATTGATTTCACGGAAAGGGTGTCCTTTGGACGCCCGTTTTTTCTAATATACTGACAGATAAGGAGGAATACTTTGAAAAAACGACTGGCTATTATAGCTGCCACTTTTTTAACGGCCACCGCAACGGGTTGTGGTAACCGCAATGGTAATATTAACCTGTACAGGGAAGAATTTGAGGTTAATGTGGGCAGCGGGATAAGTACGGAACTTAAAGATTATGTTAGGGCACCTAAAAAGGTACTTCGGGAGATGACGTTGGATCTTTCTGAGGTTAATAAGGATGTTATCGGAGTTTATACGGCAACGATAAATTACAAAGATGAATCAAAGACTTTTCGTATTAAGGTAACTGATACAGAGGAGCCGGAAATCACGCTTGAAAGAAGTAAATTTTATTTTGAAGTATCGGCGGATTTGGTTCTGTCGGATGTAGTTAAATCTGTAAATGATTATTCAGAAGTTGCATACGGATTCTCCGATAATATTACGGCAGCCGATAGTAAAAAGAATATGATTAATAACCTGTCTTTTGACAAAGTGGGAAAATATAACTGTGAAGTAATCGCAAGGGATGAATATGGAAATTGTGCGGTGAAGGGATTTGAGGTAAACATTGTTGAAGCGGGTAAGATGCCGTCTAACATTATGGGGGATGGTAAGTATTCGCCATATATGAACAATAATACGGGAATTAATGTTAAAGATATTAATTCATTAAGCACGGATGGAGTATATTACGGAATAGGCAATACTTTTGATGAGACAACCAACAGACCTAATCTGGCTTTTTATGAATTAAAATACGGCGATTATAAAGTGGACTTTATACAGCCTGAAAGCAATTATGTCTGGCTTACATTTAATGAGATTCTTGAATATGGCAATACGGATAAAATTCTTGATACACTTAAAGAAAAAAATGTTTCCGCTGTTTTCTTTATAACAAAAAACTATGCGGAAAAGAATCCGGAATTAATAAAAAGAATGATTGACGAAGGGCATGTTCTCGGAAATTACACTGATACCGGAGAAGAAATTCCCGGATTATCTGTAAATAGTTTGACAACGAGGATGGATGTGTTATACAATTACGTTTATGAAACTTACGGGTATGAGATGTATCTGTTCCGTGCTCCGTCAGGATACTTCAGTGAACAGGCACTTGCACTTGCGGGACAGCTTGGATACAGGACTGTATTCTGGAGTTATGCATACTCTGACTGGGATGTCAATAATCAGCCGGAGGTATCACAGGCTTTGTCTAATGCACTTAATAAGGCTCATGGCGGTGCAATATACCAGTTAAGTGGTTCATCATCAACTAACAGGGATATGTTAGGTGATTTTATAGACGGAATCCGTAGTAAAGGATTGGAATTTGCAGTCTATGACAAGAATTAGCAGATAGGAGAAATGAAATGGAAAAGAAACTTAGAGTAGGTATCCTTGGTGGAACCGGAATGGTAGGACAGAGATTTATTTCTTTGCTTGAGAATCATCCTTGGTTTGAGGTTGTGGCAATTGCAGCAAGCCCACGTTCAGCAGGAAAGACTTATGAAGATGCAGTAGGCGACAGATGGAAAATGACAACACCTATGCCTGATGCAGTTAAGAAGATGATAGTCTATAATGTAATGGATGTTGAAGAAGTTGCTTCAAAGGTTGACTTTGTATTTTCAGCAGTCGATATGACTAAGGAAGAAATTAAGAAAATAGAAGAAGATTACGCAAAGACAGAGACACCTGTTGTATCTAATAACAGTGCACATCGTTGGACAGAGGATGTTCCTATGGTTGTTCCTGAAATTAATCCTGAACATTTTAAACTTATTGAATACCAGAAGAAGAGACTTGGTACTAAGAGAGGATTTATCGCAGTTAAGCCTAACTGCTCAATCCAGAGTTATACTCCTGCAATTTTTGCACTTAAAGAATTCGGACCTAAGCTTGTTGTTGCAACAACATATCAGGCAATTTCAGGTGCAGGCAAGACATTTAAAGACTGGCCTGAAATGGAAGGCAATGTAATTCCATACATCGCAGGTGAAGAAGAGAAGAGTGAACAGGAACCATTAAGACTTATGGGTAAATTAGTTGACGGACATATTGAGAAAGCAGCTTTACCTGTTATTACAACACAGTGTTTAAGAGTACCTGTTTTAAACGGACATACAGCAGCAGTATTTGTTAATTTTGAAAAGAAACCAACTAAGGAAGAAATTCTTGACCGTTGGACTAACTTCAAGGGACTTCCACAGGAACTTAATCTTCCAAGTGCTCCTAAGCATTTTATCCAGTACCTTGAGGAAGACAACAGACCTCAGGTAGCTCTTGATGTTGATTATGAAAACGGATTTGGTGTTTCATTCGGACGTTTAAGAGAAGATGCTGTATTTGACTGGAAGTTTGTAGGACTTTCACACAATACAATCAGAGGTGCTGCCGGAGGAGCGGTATTAAGCGCAGAATTACTTGTAGCACAGAAGTATATCACAGCTAAATAAATTATAAAATAAAGAGCCTACTTGCTATAGTAGGCTCTTGTTTCTTCTATTTCTTTAGGAATAGGAATATTCTTTGTCTGTATTACCTTAATAAGGTTATCATATTTTCGTCTGTCATTTAACATATGACGCTCATAATAATCAATGCAGTCTGTAAATATCGGGTTGTTTCTCAGCACTCCACGTATATCCTTGTTAAATGGACAATATTTTGCAAGTATATTACGGGATATTTTGTTGAGTTTACTTGCTCCCTTTGATTCGTAGTTAATCCATGTTTCGTAATCCTTCGCAAAGACCTCTGAATAATTGTTACGGCAGTTGATAAGGAGGGACTTTAATTTCTCTTTCTGCTGTTCTGATAAGTCTTTGTTTTTCTTATAGAAAAGCAGGTAATCGTAATATTCGGAGGTGAGGGACTTTTCAGTTGCCACATTCCAGTAGGAACCCTGTATTCTCCTGCATATTTCCCAACGGTATTTTCCCATGACATTAAGAAATATATTTTCGGGAATTGTGTTACAGAATATAGGAAATAACATTCTGGCGGAAGAATTTCTTTTTCTGCCATTGATTTCCTGCCACAGAACACCTCTGGAGCCAATACATGGTGTAAGGATAATCTCAGGGAGATATTCCTCATATACATATAACTGGCTTATACCGAGTTCTTCATTGGCATATACGATAGAACGGTAAAACAAAGAAAAATCGATTTCCTTAATTTTGGTTATGATATCTGTGACACTATCTGCAGAAAGCATGGCATCAGGAATATTTTTCGCAATATTTTCTTTAATTACAACCGGTACGAATGTACTTACCCTGCCGTAGGTCATATAATTGGCTGATTTGAAAAGGTTGTCAATTTCAAAACGCAGTTTCATTTCGCAATTATTTAATGCAGATTCCTCGGGCATATCTATGCTGTTATTCTTGATTTCCTGACGGATGAATTCTTCGTATGACTGGTCAAAGTTGTTGCGGCTTGGGTTCTTCTCCCCCGACATTACGAGCTTTAACCAACGGTACATTGTGAATATATTATCATTGTTAAACAGCGAATCGCCGGCTTTATATATTTTATAAAGAAGGACGGATACCTCCTCACCGGCAAGTTCCTCATCCATATATCCAAAATTTAAAAACATATATATATACGAAGGTATGGCATCATCATTAATGGATTTAATAAATACTTTGTAGTATATGTCATAGAAAAATCCGGTTATCTGTTTTCTCAAGAGACGTATATTTTCATCACTTGATAATCTGTCGCTGCATATTTTGAAACGTCTGAAAGTGTCGGTTACAGAAGCTCTGGTATCATCGTCAATTTCAGAATAATCCAATATTTTATCCAATGAACCCTTGAGCTCATCAAGAATAAAAAGGTCGTCCTTCGTAAATGTCAGTGCGGGAACGGGACTTCTGGCTGTTACATTCTGTTGTTTAGGAATGTAGTCGTTATTAATGCCTAGAAGTTCTGACATATCAAGACATATTTCATGGAGGAGATTTATAAATTCAGTATTTTCAATAATGATACCTGCTGAATTACTTATGTTCGCTCCGAAATATGCTTTCTTAATATCTTCCGGAATGGATGCTATTCCGTTATGCTTATCAAGAACCCATTTGTTAAGCCTGCTGTCGGGCGTGAATGATGGATCTTTTCTTTTACATTTTATCATCATGGACAGATATAATTTGATAAGTTCCATTATAAAATGTTCATTAAGGATTACGATATCCGGTACCATATCAGGATATTCACGTAGTATTTTTTCAAGATCAGAGATTCCTGATACCGTGAACTTCCTTAAAGTACAGTCACTTTTTGCAACATAATTATACAAACTTAAACCATATAAACTGCCTGATAACCCAAGAATACTTCCGGCAGATGTGCTTATTCTGCCGTAGCGGGAATAAATATCGGTCTCCCCACTAAGAATAAGATAAAGACATTTTATCTCATCATTGGTGTGGAGCAATACCTCTCCCTGTTTTAATTCAATTATATTATCTTCCATAAGAAACCTCTAAATATATTATAATAAAATACTACATTGAGTTGGCAATATAGTCAAGAAATTCTACAATAAACCTATACGTAAAAAATAAAAATATGTTATAATGTCACATATTAAGTCGAAAAATACGGAGGTAACAATATTTTATGATAATCAGAGACAAAGACAATTTTTTACCATTAATAGCTAAGATGCTTACAGCTCTTAATTATGACAAAGTTGAGATGCATACAGGAAAACCTTATGATATAACGGCGGTAAAAGATGATAAAAAATACTGCTTTAAATGTCAGTATGATATAGACGCAGTCGGAACGGCAGCTATGAAAGAATTTGTGGATGGAACAAAAGACATGTCTCATGATGCCCGTGCATTTATAACCAATAGTTCTTTTATATCAGGGGCAAAGAAACTTGGTGATGAAGCCGGAGTGCTTTTGTGGGACCGGAATACTCTTGACAGAATGAGTATCGGAATTAAAGAAAACATTGTGGAAGATGTTCAGGAAGAAACTAAATCAGGAAAGGGTTTATTGACAGGAATTATCATAGCGGTAGTGGCAATTGCGGCTATTGCGGCATATTTTCTCATAATAAAATAAATGTATGAATATTTTAACTATAGAGAATCTGACACATTCTTATTCGGAAAGAAAATTGTTTGATGATACCTCGTTTTCCCTTGAGGAAGGTGAAAAAGTAGGAATTATAGGTATTAACGGAACGGGAAAATCAACGCTTCTTAATATAATAGCAGGAAATATTGTACCTGATGAGGGCAAAGTTACCATAGCCAATAAAGTTATTATTGAAATGCTTTCACAACATCCGTCATTTGATGATAATGAGACAGTTATACATTATGTAATGACAGATGTACCAAAGGATGAGGATATGTTTGCGGTGGAGGCAGAGGCAAAGGCCATGCTTCAGACTTTTGGACTAACGGATTATGATGAGCTGACCTGCCATATGTCAGGAGGGCAGCGTAAAAAAATAGCATTAGTCAGGACTTTATTATCCGGTGCGGATATACTGATTCTTGACGAGCCTACCAACCATCTTGACAATGAGATGTCAACATGGCTTGAAAATTATCTTAAGGATTATAAAAAATCGGTAATTATGGTTACGCATGACAGATATTTTCTGGACAGCGTTTCTGACAGAATAGTGGAGTTGGATAAAGGAAAAATATACAGCTATAATACCAATTATTCGGGATTTCTTGAGCTTAAAGCCGAAAGAGAGGAAATGGCTGTTTCAACGGACAGCAAGAAAGCCAATCTTTTAAGAAACGAGCTTAAATGGGTAATGCGAGGAGCAAAGGCGAGAAGCACCAAGCAGAAAGCCAGACTCATGCGTTATGAGGAACTTAAAAACAGAAAACGTCCTGAACAGGATTCGGAAATAGAATTAAGTTCCATATCCACAAGGCTTGGAAGAACCACTGTGGAAATTAATAATCTCAGCAAAGCCTACGGCGACAGGCATATTATTAATGATTTTAATTATATTTTTCTTAAAAATGACCGCATAGGTATTGTAGGTCCTAACGGTTGTGGAAAGACAACTCTGTTAAAGCTTATTATGGGGATTGTTGAACCTGACGAAGGGGAAATAGTTATCGGCCAGACAGTAAAAATCGGATATTATGCACAGGAAATATCTACACGTAAGGAAGATGGGATAAGCTTTATGGACCCTGAAATCAGGGTGATTGATTATATCAAAAATACTGCAGAGTATGTTAAGACGCGAGATGGCTCACTTTCTGCATCCCAGATGCTTGACAAATTCCTTTTTCCTCCGAGAGAACAGTATTCCCTTATAAAAAAACTTTCAGGTGGTGAAAAAAGACGCCTGAATCTGTTAAGGGTTCTTATGGAGGCACCTAATGTATTGATTCTTGACGAGCCGACCAATGATCTTGACATAAAGACGCTGACCATTCTTGAAGATTACCTGGATTCTTTTGACGGAATAGTAATAGCTGTCAGCCATGACAGATATTTTCTTGACAGAGTGGTACGAAGAATTTTTGCATTTGAAAATGGCAGGTTAAGACAGTATGAGGGCGGATACTCGGATTATGAGCTGGTTGCTGAATTTGACAAAGAACCTGTAAAAGCCGAGGTCGGGATACCGAAGAATACCGGAAAAAAAGTTAAGCAGGAAAAACTTAAATTTACTTATGCGGAACAAAAGGAATTTGAGCATATTGAAGATGATATCGGAAAAATAGAAGCACGGATTACGGAAATTGATAATCTTATGGTAAAAAATTCCAATGATTTCGTAAAACTCAATGAACTTGATTGTGAAAAAAATAAACTCAATGAAGAACTTGAATATAAAATGGAACGTTGGGAATATCTTACCGAACTGGATGAACAGATAAAGAACCGGTAAAAATAGGAGGGGCACCTCGGTTAAGAGGTGCCCGGATAGGAATGAAGAAAAAGGATATAGCCTTTTCTTTTGGTTTGGTACAATATGTATTGTAACGTGAAAATAAGTCTAAACTGTGAAATAAATATAAAAAAATTATAAACTAAATAAAAAAATTTTAAAATATTTTTTTGCTCCAATTCCCCCCAATCAGGGGGGAGAATGAAAAAAATGGGTGTGATAATATGGCATCATATGGAAAAAGAGGAAAAGGAGCAGAAAAATGAAATCAAAGATGAATGTATTAGGACGTGTGCTTAGTATGATTCTTGCTGTGGCACTTACAGTTACTACAGTATTTTCCGGATTTTCAAGAAAAACTCTTGCAGCAGAGAATAATGTAATAACTGTTGAAGAGGGAGAAAAGGATAGTGTAACATTTGATTGGAGTAAATGGAAGGTTGAATCTAACAGCAATCCCAGGGTTGCAAAAGCAAGTATCCATACTAACATTATAGGAGAAAAAAAGCTTGTAGTCGAAGGATTGAAACGTGGCAGCACAACAGTTGTTGTAAATAATGGGAAAAAAACTAAAACGTATGTTGTTAAGGTTTTAAGAGCAAAGGGTATAAAAGCGAATCACCTTTACGTTCCTGTTAATAATCAGTTTGAACTGTACGATAATGGGAAATTGGTAGGAACAGTTAAGACGGACAAAAAAAGTTTTGATATGAATAAAATAACTGTTACCGCAGCGTATGGTGATGGAGAAAAAGTTAATATCAAAATTAACAGCAGAAAATTAATGAAGGGCAGTGACGCGATTTTATATGGTAATGACTTTTATACCGGTTCAAAAAATGATCCAATATATTATACGGTATCATATCCTGTAACATTCACAGTTAATGGCAAATCTGTCACAGTTATTTTTACTGATAAAATGACATTCTATGATAAGGAAAACAGCTGCTATTATGTATTAGATGATGGAGGCATTGCTTTTAAACTTGAAAACAAACAGAATGTCACAAGACATACCGTTAAGTTTGTAAATGGAACAGAAGTTATTGAAACGATTAGCGTTATTGATGGACAGAGTGCAAAGTACAATGGCGCTACACCTGTAAAAGCTGAAACTGAGTATGCTTCATATACTTTTAACGGATGGGTTGACGTAAATGATAATGTAGCAGATTTAACTAATATTAAGTCAGATAAAACAGTATATGCGTCATTTACTGAGGAAGTAAAGCAGTATACAGTTAAGTTTTTATATGAAAACGGAGAGGTGTTATCAGAAAATAACTATTCATATAATGATACAATTACGGTGCCTGATGTACCTGAAAAGGCGGACGATGTTGAATTTGAATATACAAGTGCAGCATGGAGTCCTGAAGTAAGCAATGTATGTAAAGGCAATGCAGAGTATAAGGCAACATACGAAGCAGAAAAGAAACAGTACAAAGTTATATATTCTGTAAACGGCAAAGAGACTGAAAAGATATTTGATGCTCTGACATCGGCTGAAGATGTCAGAAGTGGGGCGCCGGAAACAGCTTCAGATTATGAAATTGATGGCAAAAGATATGAATTCAAAGGTTGGGATAAGGCATTTGAAAAAGTTACAAAAGATGTTGTATATACAGCACTTTATGATGTAACGGATATCCAATATACTGTAAAATTCGTAAACAGTAACGGGGAAGTAATTTCAGAACAGAATTTAAAATATGGTGATAAGATTGTTAAACCTGGCAACCCAAAGTATCCCGGAAACAAAGATATTTATGAGCATACGTTTGCAGGCTGGGATAGGGAAGTAAGCGATGTATGTACAGGAGATGCAACATATAAAGCAGTATTTGATAAATCAATTAAGATTGCATTCTATAAATACAATATCGAAGTATCGTCAAGAAAAGATCTGTTTGATTACGAATACATCACAGGACGTGAGCCAAAGTATTTTACAAAGCTTGGTTCAACAATTACTGCAACAAATGATTTTACCGGATATGAAAATATAATATCAATGCTTGAAGAAGCTTATATAAAAGGTAAATCAGATACTATTTACGGTAATAATAATGAAGAATTTGTAAAGTCTTTTGTAAGTCTTACAGCAGAAAAAGCAGGAGTTAAAGAAGATGCGGTTGATTGCTGGTATGTTCTTAAACGTGAAGCAGACGGCTGGCATGTAGACGGGGGAAATTTAAAGGATTATACGGTTAAGTTTGTAGATTATGATGACAGCATTATTTCAGAAAGAATATATAATGCTAATGAGAAGATTGTAATTCCTTCTAATCCGGTCAGGGAAAGTGACGAGACTTATAATTACACATTTGCGGGCTGGGATAAAGAAATCTCAACAGAAGCTGTAAGCGATGTTGTATATAAAGCGGTATATGAACCATCATATATTGACTATACAGTAAGATTCCTTAATGAAGACGGAAGTGTAATAACAGAAGCAACCTATCATTACGGAGATGACGTAGCAGTACCGGCCGATCCTGTAAAGGCAGCAGATGAGACATATAATTACACATTTGCAGGCTGGGATAAAGAAGTAACATCAGTAAAAGGAAATGTAGATTACAAGGCAGTATATGAACCATCATATATTGACTATACAGTAAGATTCCTTAATGAAGACGGAAGTGTAATAACAGAAGCAACCTATCATTACGGAGATGACGTAGCAGTACCGGCCGATCCTGTAAAGGCAGCAGATGAGACATATAATTACACATTTGCAGGCTGGGATAAAGAAGTAACATCAGTAAAGGGAAATGTTGATTATACCGCAGTATATACAGATGAATACAATAAGTATATCGTAAGATTCCTTGATGAAGATGGAACAGTAATTTTGAAAGAAACCTATCATTACGGAGAAGATGTAGTGGTACCGGCCAATCCTGCAAAGGCAGCAGATGAGACATACACATATACATTTGCGGGCTGGGATAAAGAAGTAACATCAGTAAAAGGAAATGCAGATTACAAAGCCGTATATGAATCATCATATATCGAATATACAGTAAGATTCCTTAATGAAGACGGAAGCGTAATATCAGAAGCAACCTATCATTACGGAGAAGATGTGGTGGTACCGGCCGATCCTGCAAAGGAAGCAGATGAGACATACACATACAAATTTGCAGGCTGGGATAAAGAAGTAACATCAGTAAAAGGAAATGTAGATTACAAAGCAGTATATGAGTCATCATATATTGACTATACAGTAAGATTCCTTAATGAAGACGGAAGCGTGATAACAGAAACAACCTATCATTACGGAGAAGATGTAGTGATACCGGCCGATCCTGCAAAGGAAGCAGATGAGACATACACATACACATTTGCAGGCTGGGATAAAGAAGTAACATCAGTAAAAGAAAATGTTGATTATACCGCAGTATATACAGATGAATACAATAAGTATATTGTAAGATTCCTTGATGAAGATGGAACAGTAATACTGAATGCAACCTATCATTACGGAGATAACGTAGTGATACCGGCTAATCCTGCAAAGGAAGCAGATGAGAAATACACATACACATTTGCGGGCTGGGATAAAGAAGTAACATCAGTAAAGGAAAATGTTGATTATACTGCAACATATACAGTAAGATTAAACAGAATTCCGGAGGTGGAAGGTGATGAGGACATAGTACCAGATGAGGACGTAGTACCTGATAAAAAACCTGAAATCAACCCTGGTAATAATGCGTCAGATGATAATAAGCCGTCTGTAAGACCTGTAAGAAAACCGGAAGTAGAAGCTGATGAAGACGTAGCAACAGGTGATGGCAATATGACACTTTATATTGCAATTCTTGGACTTAGTGCGGCAACTCTTGCAGTAATTATGGGAAGAAAAAAAGAACAGGATATTTAGTCGATTTGATCGTAAGGATATATATGTTAAAATATACAGGGGATATTCCCCTGTAGAAAAAAATGACTGCAAAACAGTCTTGAAAAAAAGACCATATGTAACGGTTTGATACATATGGTCTTTTTGTATTGTAAGTTCCGGTATGACTAACTTTCAAGATATTTTATTCTTGATTTGTAATATTCTATTTTCTGTATATCCTTTTTGGTGGGATGTGGAATTCTTGATATATCCGAATTGTGCTTTAAATCGGCAAGCTTGACTTCTCTTGCGATGGAATTTGTTTTTATTTTTTCATAATAGAGATCTTCGTCATAATCAGGACCTTTTTTCTTTGTTACAAGGTCAATTGCCATAAGAATATCTTCGTTAAAGCCATATTCTCTGAGTGCATCAAGAGTCACATCAGTGTCTTCCACTACATCATGAAGCATCCCTACAATCCTGGATTCAGGAGAAGTACAGTGTGCAGATACAAAACGGGGATGATTGATATAAGGATGCCCGCCCTTATCCAACTGACTTTTATGAGCATTAACGGCGATTGTTTCAGCTAATGCCAGCATTTTTTCGTAATAAGCTTCCATAATATCCTTTCAACAAAAAAGACCCATGTATGTACATGAGCCAAAAATTATCAGTGCAGTCGATGGGACTTGAACCCACACCCGGAAACCCGGACATGAACCTGAATCATGCGCGTATGCCAATTCCGCCACGACTGCAAACAACTATATTATTTTAGCATTGCTTAATTTTAATGTCAATCTTTTTGGGAAAAATAAATTTTAAAAAATACTTGCAATTATATTCCTGATATGATAATATACAATACGTCGCTGGTGATTGGCGACACATTTAAGCAGACGTGGCGGAATTGGCATACGCGCTAGACTAAGGATCTAGTCCATATTGCTTGGGTGCGGGTTCAAGTCCCGCCGTCTGCATTTAATAGCATAAGCAGTCGTGGCGGAATTGGCATACGCGCTAGACTAAGGATCTAGTCCATATTGCTTGGGTGCGGGTTCAAGTCCCGCCGACTGCACTATTAATAAGGTTGTGTTTATGACATGACCTTTTTTTAATATAAATTTGTAAAAGCAAAGGAGATTTAAAATGTTGGATAAAGGAGATTCGGTGGGGCTTGTGGCCTGCTCTGATGGATTTCCAAATGATAATCATGAGGTAATCGAGGAGGTTGAAAACAGCCTGTATGATATGGGCTATAAGGCGGTAACTGGTAATATATACTGTACTAAGGAAAACAGAACACTTAGCAGCAGAGACAGGGCAGATGTTTTTAATGAAATGGTCCGGAATCCGGAAATTAAAGTTGTTTTTGATATATCCGGAGGCGATTCCGCTAATGAAATTCTTGATTATGTTGATTACGATATGTTAGAAGAGAATGGTAAACCGGTTTTCGGATACAGTGATCTTACCACCCTTCTTAATGCCATATATTGCAAGACGGGAATCTGCACATACCTGTACCAGATAAGAAATATTATTACCGGATATGGGGAAAGGCAGAAAGCAGACCTTGAAATGGTGTTAAGCGGAGAAAGCGATGATTTATACGATATAGATTACGAATTTGTACGTGGCGAAGAAATGAAGGGCGTACTTATCGGAGGAAATATCCGCTGTTTTTTAAAGTTAGCGGGAACATCATACATGCCGTCGTTCAGACATAAAGTGTTATTTCTGGAGAGTAACAGCGGCAGAGAAAACAGAATACGTTCTTATTTTACCCAGTTGAAGCAGATGGGCGTATTCAATGAAGTAAACGGAGTTTTACTCGGAACATTTACGGAACTTGCACAGGAAGGAATTACAACTGCCGCAGAAATTCTTACAGATGTATGCGATGATAAGGAACTTGCTATAGCAGTAACGGATGAAGTCGGTCATGGCGCAGATTCCAAGGCAGTAGTTATTGGCAGGGAAATTGAGCTGGAGAAATAAAAAAATACTTTATTTCCATTATAATATATGATATAATCTAACTAGTTTTTATGAAATAAAAGGAGGCTCGTCATGAAGCACATTAAGACAATTAATACTAAGAATCTTAAGGAGACAGCTAAGAAGGGCGGATGTGGAGAATGTCAGACATCATGCCAGTCAGCATGTAAGACTTCTTGCACAGTTGGTAACCAGAGCTGCGAGAATAAGTAAGAACTTAATAATTAGCAATGATGAGAGAGTGTTTTTCTGGAGTGTCAGCATCATCAGGACACCCGTACACTCTCTTGTTTTGCGTAGGAGGAGAAAGTGATCCATCAGTATAAGAACAATGGATACAATATTGTATTGGATGTCAACAGTGGCTCTGTACATGTTGTAGACGATATTGTATATGATATAATTCCTCTTTATGAAGATAATGATACAGAGGAAATAGTTAAGAAGCTGGGTGACAGATATAAGGAAGAAGATATTCTGGAAGCCTGTGCGGAAATAGAAGAACTTAAGAGAGAAGAAGTTCTTTTTACAGAAGATATTTACGAAGATTATATAGATAAGTTTACAAAGGAAAAAGAACAGTCAGGAATCGTTAAAGCTATGTGTTTACATATAGCCCATGATTGTAACCTTGCATGCAAGTATTGTTTTGCGGAAGAAGGCGAATATCATGGAAGAAGGGCTTTAATGTCAGCGGAAGTCGGAAAGAAAGCACTGGATTTCCTTGTTGCCAATTCAGGCAAAAGACGCAACCTTGAAGTGGATTTCTTTGGCGGAGAGCCTCTTATGAATTTCGGTGTTGTTAAAGAAATTGTTGAATACGGAAGACAGCTTGAGAAAGAACATGATAAGCTTTTCAGATTTACAATGACAACCAACGGTGTACTTCTTAATGATGAAGTACAGGAATTTGTAAATAAAGAATGCGGCAATGTAGTGCTCAGTGTGGACGGACGTAAGGAAGTCCACGATATGATGAGACCTTTCAGAAACGGTCAGGGAAGTTATGACCTTATAATGCCTAAGTTCAAGAAGATTGCCGATTCAAGGAATCAGATGAATTATTATGTAAGAGGTACCTTTACACATAATAATCTTGATTTTTCCAAAGATGTATTAAGCCTTGCTGATTTAGGATATAAGCAGATATCGGTTGAACCTGTAGTTGCTGATGAAAGTGAAGACTATGCGTTAAGGGAAGAAGATCTTCCTAAGATATATGAAGAATATGATAAGCTTGCGGTTGAGATGATTAAGCGCGAGAAGGAAGGCAGAGGATTTAATTTCTTCCACTTCATGGTGGATTTAACAGGTGGTCCGTGTGTATATAAGAGATTATCAGGCTGCGGCTGCGGTACTGAATATCTTGCAGTAACACCATGGGGTGATTTTTACCCATGCCATCAGTTTGTAGGTCATGAAGAGTTTATTATGGGTAATGTATATGAAGGAATCAAGACTCCTGACATACGCCATATGTTTAATGAAAGCAATGTTTATTCAAAGGATAAATGCAAGGACTGCTTCTGTAAGTTCTACTGCAGTGGCGGCTGCGCAGCTAATGCGTATAATTTCAATCACGATATAAATAATCCGTATGATATTGGATGTAAGCTTCAGCGTAAGAGAGTTGAATGTGCAGTTATGATTAAATGTGCACTTGCGGATGAAGGCGTTGAGGCAGCAGATTACGGTAATATAGAAGTGCATTGTTAATTAAGGGTGAAAAAATATAAGGAGGCAAACCGTAAACGGCTCACCCAATGTAATATAGCCGTAAACGGTAAAAGACAAAATGAAAATTTGGCAGAAAATAGTTGCAACAGTAGCATTGCTCGGTGCATTTGTACTCGCCGGATACACAGTGTTGTGTGGATTCGGCAATGGACATAAGGGCAGTGCCAGAAATATCACTTTGGGACTTGATCTTAATGGTGGTGTAAGTGTTACATATCAGGCTGTGGGAGAAGTAACTTCACAGGATATGAACGACGTAGTATACAAGATGGTTAAAAGAGTAGAGGAATATGACGGAGCACAGGTATACAAGGAAGGAAGTAACAGAGTTACAATAGAGATTCCAGGTGCCGATGATGCCCAGGCTATTCTTGAAGAACTTGGTAAGCCCGGTGCGTTATATTTTATTAACCAGTACGCATCAGACGACAAAACAACCAACTATACATCACAGTATGCGGTTGATGCATCAGGTAATCTTGCACTTGTTACAAAACTTAACAAGACCCTTGATGAAATCAAAGCAGACGGAACAATTATCCTTACGGGTGAGGATATAAAGGATGCACAGGGTGTATACCAGCAGAATTCATCAGGAAGCAAACAGGCCGTAGTAAGTTTTGCACTTACTGAAGAGGGTGCTGCTAAGTTTAAGGAAGCTACAACAAAGGCTGCTTCTAAGAAGTGGTCAATAGGTGTGTATTATGACGGAGAATTCATCAGCGTTCCTAAAGTTAACAGCGCAATTACCGATGGTGAAGGTGTAATTGAAGGAATGGCAGATATTGAGGAAGCAAAGAATCTTGCTTCTGCAATCCGTATCGGTGCCCTTCCTGTAGAACTTGAAGAAGTATCATCACAGGTTGTTGGTGCTACACTTGGACAGGAAGCAATAAGCACAAGTGTTAAAGCCGGTATAATCGGTTTTATATTGCTTTTCATATTTATGATAGCTTACTATAAGATTCCTGGTCTTGCAGCTAACTTTGCATTAATTGCATATACAGCAGGTATGCTTCTTATCCTTAATGTATTTAACTTTACATTAACATTACCTGGTATAGCAGGTATTATTCTTGGTATAGGTATGGCGGTGGATGCCAACGTAATCATTAATGCCCGAATAAGTGAGGAACTGGCAAGAGGCGTATCTGTAAGGTCAGCAATTGCAACAGGTTTTAAAAAAGCACTTTCTGCAATCATTGATGGTAACGTTACAACACTTATTGCAGCAATTGTACTTGGAATAATCGGTTCCGGCCCTGTTAAGGGATTTGCATTAACACTTGGTATCGGTATAGCACTTTCAATGTTTACATCCCTTGTTGTGGCAAGGTGGGTATTACTTCTTCTTTATCATCTTGGATGTAATAAGGAAAAAATGTACGGAATCCACAAGGAAAGAGCAAGTGTCAACTTTGTATCAAAGAGAAAGATTTTTATATCAATTTCAGCTCTTGTTATTGCAACGGGTGTTGCTTTTGCGACAATTAACGGAGTAAAGGGTAACGGAAGCTTTAATCTTGACCTTGAGTTTTCAGGCGGAACATCAACAACTGTAAATTTTGATAAAGAATATACACTTGATGAAGTAGAAAAAGAGATAATTCCGGAAATTAAGAAGGCAACAGGTCTTTCGACGGTACAGCAGCAGGCTGTAAAAGGAACCAATCAGGTAATATTTAAGACTAAATGGCTCACAGAAAAACAGCAGAATTCATTCTACAGCTTATTAAAAGATAAATATAATGTGGATGTAACCAATCCTGACAAATTAAGTTCAGAAAAGATTTCAGCAACAATAAGCTCAGAGATGAGAAGAGATGCGATTATAGCCGTTATTGTGGCAACAATATGTATGCTTATTTATATCTGGATAAGATTCAGGGATGTAAAATTTGCAACAAGTGCAATTATTGCATTAATTCACGATGTATTAATTGTTATTACATTCTATATAATTTCAAGAATACCGGTTGGAAATACATTTATAGCATGTATGCTTACGATTGTAGGTTACTCAATCAACGCAACAATTGTTATCTTTGACCGTATCCGTGAGAATATGAAGGTTATGACAAAGTCAACATTATCAGAGGTTGTAAACAGCAGTATTACATCAACACTTTCGAGAAGTATTAATACATCGCTTACGACATTTATTATGGTATTGATGCTTTACATTTTAGGCGTATCATCAATAAGAGAATTTGCTGCACCAATTATGGTAGGTATACTTGCAGGTGGTTACTCATCTGTATGTATAACAGGCGCATTATGGTTTATGATGAAGAAATCTTCGTATAAGAGAGCTCTTAAGAAGGAAAATAAATAAATGCAGGAATGGCGAATTTATTCAAAAAAAGCTGATTTTAGTGCCATAGGTAAAAAATATGGAATAGATCAGGTAATAGCAAGAGTAATCCGCAACCGGGATATAGAAGGCGATGCAGCTATGGACAGCTATCTTAACGGCAGCGTTGATTCCATGTATGACCCTATGCTTATGAAAGATATGGGAAAAGCTGTGGATATCCTTCTTGACACTATAAAAAACAAGCGAAAAATTCGCATAATAGGTGATTATGATATAGATGGAATTTGTTCCATCTATATCTTGTTTAAGGGACTTTTATTTTTAGGCGCAGATGTGGATTATGAAGTTCCGGACAGAATAAAAGATGGTTATGGAATTAACGAGAACCTTATTAAACAGGCGTATGATGACGGTAGGGAAGTAATCCTCACATGTGATAACGGCATAGCTGCCACAGAACAGGTCAGATATGCCAGATCACTTGGATTTACCGTTATTGTAACCGACCACCATGATATAAGATATGAAGAAATCGATGGTAAGAAGACATATATTCTTCCGGAGGCGGATGCCATAGTGAATCCGAAACAGTCAGACTGCAGTTATCCTTGCAGTTTTCTCTGCGGGGCAGGCGTGGCATATAAGCTTATGCAGGAACTTTTCAAACGCACAGGCAACGAAGGAAAAGAAAGGGAATTCCTTGTTTTTGCCGGAATAGCAACCGTTGGTGACGTAGTTGACTTAAAGGATGAGAACAGGATATTCGTAAAAGAAGGACTTAAACAGTTCAAAGAGACAGACAATTATGGACTGAGAGCCCTTACGGTAATTAATGGACTTGATGATAAAGAAATATGTGCATATCATATAGGATTCATAATAGGACCATGTCTTAATGCCAGCGGAAGACTTGATACGGCAAAAAGAGCGTTGAAAATGCTTCTTTCAAAGGACAAATATGAAGCAGAAAGACTTGCAGGCGACCTTGTATCCTTAAATGAAGAACGTAAATCACTGACAGCGGCGGCAGTAATACTGGCAGAAAAAATTGTTGATGAGAATTACACAGATGATACCGTTCTTGTAATATATTTACCTGACTGTCATGAAAGCATAGCAGGAATTGTTGCCGGAAGAATAAGAGAAAAATATTACAAGCCGGTTATTGTACTGACCAAAGGAGAAGATGGAGTAAAAGGCTCGGCAAGATCGATAGAAAGCTATAATATTTTTGAAAAATTATGTGAATGCAGTCATCTCCTCACCAAATTCGGAGGACATCCCCTTGCGGCAGGAATGTCACTTAAAGAAGATAATATTGAAGAATTGAGGAAATATCTCAATGAGCACAGTAATCTTACAAAGGATGACCTTACGGAAAAAGTATGGATAGATGTCCCTATGCCGCTTGAATACATAAACGAAGATATTATTAACGAACTTTCGTTGCTTGAACCTTACGGCAAGGGCAACGAAAAGCCTGTATTTGCAGACAAGAATCTTATAATTGTTTCATTTATGCGGATTGGAAGGGATGGAAAATTTGCTAAAATGGAGCTTAAAAAAAATAACGGAATGTCCATTTTTGCGATGTGTTTTAATAATTGTGACGGACTTAACGAGGCATTTATTAATAATAAAAGAATTTCCTGTACATATTATCCTGAAATTAATGAATTTCGCGGAAATAAAAAATTGCAGATTTGCATTACAGGGTATAGAATAGAAGAAGATATTTAACATGGAGGCACATATAATGAAAAAAGTTGAAGATTATGTAAGAACAATTCCTGATTTTCCTGAGAAGGGAATTATGTTTCGTGATGTAACCAGCGTAATGCAGGACCCTGAAGGATTACAGCTCGCGATTAACGGTCTTAACGACCTTGTTAAAGATGTTGATTATGATGTGGTGGTAGGACCTGAATCCAGAGGTTTTATTTTCGGAACACCTATCGCTTATGTTAACCATAAGGCGTTTGTACCTGTAAGAAAAAAAGGAAAGCTTCCATGTGAGACTGTAGAGGCAACTTATGACCTTGAATATGGCACAGCAACAATAGAGATGCATAAGGATGCCATTAAGCCCGGACAGAAGGTTGTCATAGTTGATGACCTTATTGCAACAGGAGGAACAACAGAAGCAATAATAAAGCTTGTTGAAGAACTTGGAGGAAAAGTAGTGAAAGTTATTTTCCTTATGGAACTTGCAGGACTTGAAGGACGTAAAAAACTTGCCGGATATGATGTTGATTCGGTTATAATATATCCGGGAAAATAATTTCGGCGGACATGTTACTGCTTTAATACGGGCATCATATAATAGAACAGGAGGTACTTATATGCCTGAGGAAGAATACAGACAGAGAAGAAAAATTGAAGAAAGACCATTAACACCACCTCAGACCAATGTTCCTTCGGAATTGTTTGAGATATTGAAAAAAAGTATTCTTGATTATCACCCATCCACGGATTTAAGCCTTATCGAAAAGGCATACAAGGTTGCGGATAAAGCTCACAGCGGTCAGAAACGTAAATCGGGAGAACCATATATAATCCATCCTCTTTGTGTGGCTATCATACTTGCACAGCTTGAGCTTGATAAAGAGACAATTATAGCAGGAATACTTCATGATGTTATAGAAGATACAGAAGTAACTTATGAAGATATAAGCCGTGAATTCGGCGAAGAAGTTGCACTTCTTGTAGATGGAGTTACCAAATTAACCCAGTTAAACTATGAGCATGATAAGATAGAAATCCAGGCAGAGAATTTAAGAAAAATGTTTCTTGCCATGGCAAAGGATATACGAGTAATCCTTATAAAACTTGCCGACAGACTTCATAATATGAGGACGATGCAGTACCAGAAGCCTGAGAAACAGATAGAAAAGTCAAGAGAAACCATGGAAATATACTCTCCTATAGCACAGAGACTCGGTATTTCCAAGATTAAAGTAGAACTTGATGATTTATCACTTATGTACCTCCAGCCTGATGTGTACCATAAATTGGAGCATGACCTTACTCTTGGTAAAGAGGCAAGGGAGAATTTTGTAAAAGAAATTGTGGCAGAAGTCAAGGAAAAACTCTCTACAACCGGAATAAATTACACCATAGACGGAAGAGTAAAGCATTTTTTCAGCATATATAAGAAAATGGTTAATCATGACAAGACTCTTGACCAGATATACGACCTTTTTGCGGTAAGAATTATTGTTGATACAATCAAAGACTGTTATGCGGTGTTAGGACTTATCCATGAGATGTATAAGCCTATACCGGGACGATTTAAGGATTATATTGCTATGCCTAAGCCAAATATGTACCAGTCTTTGCATACAACGCTTATATCCCAGACAGGACAGCCGTTTGAGATACAGATCCGTACTTACGAGATGCACAGAACCGCTGAATATGGTATCGCAGCCCATTGGAAATATAAAGAAAATATTGACGGTACAAAGGGTGATGACAGCGAGGAAGCAAAGCTTACATGGTTAAGACAGATTCTTGAATGGCAGAGGGATATGTCCGATAACAAGGAATTTTTAAGCATAATAAAGAGCGACCTTGATTTATTCTCGGACAGTGTGTATTGTTTTACTCCACAGGGAGATGTCAAGAACCTGCCGGCAGGCTCCACTCCTATTGATTTTGCATACAGCATACATTCGGCTGTAGGTAATAAAATGGTGGGTGCCAAAGTAAACGGCAAGCTGGTACCTATTGATTACAAGATAAAAAACGGTGACAGAATCGAAGTTATTACGTCCCAGAATTCTAAAGGACCAAGCCGTGACTGGCTTAAAGTAGTAAAAAGCCCGCAGGCTAAGAACAAAATTAATTCATGGTTCAAGGCTGAACTTAAAGAAGATAATATTTTAAAAGGAAAAGACCTTATCCATAATTACTGTAAGACAAAAAACATTGTTTTATCAGATCTTCTTAAGCCTGAATTCATAGAAAAGACTATGACAAAGTATGGATTCAGGGATTGGGATTCCGTACTTGCCGCTGTAGGACACGGCGGACTTAAGGAAGGCCAGGTTGTTGGTAAACTTCAGGAAGAATACGATAAGAAGCATAGGGAAGAAATTACCGATGCGGATATTCTTGCAGACAACTCCGAAAGTACCATAAAACAGAAGGATGACGGTAAGCCATCTAAGACCGGAATTATTGTTAAGGGCATACATGATGTGGCAGTCAGGTTTTCAAAATGCTGCAATCCTGTTCCGGGTGATGAAATCGTAGGTTTTGTAACAAGAGGAAGAGGAATATCAATCCATACCACGGATTGTATTAACGTAATTAACATGTCGGAACTTGATAAATCAAGACTTATTGACGCTGAATGGCAGAAACTTGATTATGAAAATTCAGAAGAAAGATATACAACAGATATTAAAATATATGCAAATAACAGAACAGGCCTTATTGTAGACATTTCAAAGATACTTACAGAGAGAAAGATTGATGTTAAGACCATGAATTGCCGTACAAGCAAGACAGGAACGGCAACACTTGAACTTAGTTTTGAAATAAGTGGCGTAGATGCACTCAGGGAACTTTTTGATAAATTAAGAAATGTTGAAGGAGTTCTGGATATCGAGAGAACGAGAGGTTAGTGTATGATAAAAATTGAACATAATATAATAGGAATGTGTGCTACCAATACCTATTATGTATATGATGACGAGACTAAAAGAGGCCTTATTATTGATCCGGCCGGAGACCCTGTCAGAATTATTGAACGTGTTGCCAGATTACAGATAAACGTTGAAGGTATTCTTATTACCCACGGACATTTTGATCATGTGCTTGCCCTTGATGAAGTAAGGGAACGTTTCAATGTAAAAGCATATATAGGAAATACGGAAAAGGCTGTATTAGAAGACCCGGAGGCCAATCTTACATCAGGCTTTATGGGTGAGGGCAGAACCTTCAGTGCAGATGTGTACCTTAAGGACGGAGAAGAATTTGAAGCCGGTGGTTTCAGAATTAAGGCATTTGAAGTTCCGGGACATACAATAGGCGGAATGTGCTATTATTTTATGGATGAAGGTGTGCTCTTTTCGGGAGATACACTGTTTTGCGAATCAGTCGGAAGAAGTGATTTCAAGGGAGGAAGTACATTTGCCCTTATCGCTTCAATTAAAGAGAAATTATATACTCTTCCCGATGATGTCAAGGTATATCCGGGACATTCGGAAGCAACCACTATAGGGCATGAGAAAAAATATAACCCTTTTGTAAGATAGGATATAAAATGATTTTTTTTAGTATTAATACAAAAGATTATGAAAATGATGTCAGGGTCATGACACAGGCATTTTATCCCGATACAAAAATTACGACGGAAAATTGCGATAATCCCGAACTTTCCATAGCAGTATTTGTTGATGGCAAAAAGGTAAAGGGAAGCGTTACAGGTGCAGATATAACCGGGGCTTCTTTTGAATATGATGTATATGAGGATAAGAAAAGAACCAGAAACAGACTGAAAAGAGAACTTTACGGAATATATTCCTCTCTTACGGGCAAGTCCCTGCCATGGGGAACTCTTACGGGAATACGTCCTGTTAAGATACCACTTGCCATGGTTGAAGAAGGTGTTGATGATAAGACAATAATCAGACATCTTGAAGAAGAATATCTTGTTAATGAAAAGAAATCTTTACTCAGCCTTGAGGTTGCTGCAAACGAAAATGAACTGTTAAAGATACTGGATTATAAGAATGGATATAGTCTGTATATAGGTATTCCGTTCTGTCCTACTACCTGTCTTTACTGTTCTTTTACCTCCTATCCCATAAGCATGTGGAAGGACAAAGTAGACAGCTATCTTGATGCACTTTTTAAAGAACTTAAATATCTGTCGGAACATCTTAGAGGAAGAAAACCTGACAGCATATATATAGGCGGCGGAACTCCCACCACACTTTTACCATATCAGTTTGAAAGACTTTTTGGTTTCCTTGAAAGCTGTTTTGATTACAGCAACCTTAAAGAATTTACCGTTGAAGCAGGCAGACCGGACAGTATTGACCGTGATAAACTTGAGGTTATCAAAAAACACGGAATAGGAAGAATTTCAATCAATCCGCAGACCATGAATCAGAAGACCCTTGATCTGATAGGAAGAAGACATACCGTAGAACAGATATGTGATACGTTTAAGATGGCGAGAGACTGTGGTTTTAATAACATTAACATGGATATGATTGTGGGACTTCCGGGAGAAGATAAGGAAGATGTGAGAAATACCCTTGAACAGATAATGAAATTATCTCCGGACAATCTTACGGTTCATTCACTGGCGATAAAAAGAGCCGCAAGGCTTAACTATATGAAAGAAGCATACGCAGACTACAGAATAGATAATACGGACGAAATAATCACCATGACAAAGGAATATGCCGATATGATGGGTATGACACCCTATTACCTTTACCGTCAGAAAAATATGGCAGGTAATTTTGAAAATGTTGGATATGCAAAAGAAGGCAAAAAGGGTGTATATAACATCCTGATAATGGAAGAGAAACAGTCCATATATGCGGCTGGCGCGGGAGCACAGTCGAAAATAGTTTTTCCGGATGAAAACAGAGTTGAACGTATAGAAAATGTAAAAGATGTATCTAATTACATAGAACGTGTAGATGAAATGATAGAAAGAAAGCGAAGTTTTTTTAATGAGAATTAGAGCAAAAGCCAATCCGGTTCAGGCAACACTTCTATCGGATTTTGAAGATAATATCAATCATGGAGTGTGTGTAAGCAATCTTACATATCTTCTTGCCAAAGAGATGGGCTATGACGAGAGCATTTGTTATGAACTGGCACTTGCCGGACTTGTCCATGATATAGGCAAACTTAAACTATCAAGGTATCTTTACGGCAGAAACGAGGATGATGACCATAAAAATGATGATGGAACGGAATATATGAGAATGCATTCCAAGTTAAGTTATGATATACTTAAAAAGTATGATTTTTCGGATCTTGTTCTTGATTCTGTTTTGTATCATCATGAGAACTATGACGGAACCGGTTATCCTGAAAACAGAAAAGGCGAAGATATACCGTTTGGTGCGAGAGTGATGCGTGTTGCGGATACTTTTACCGCCCTGATTTCAGACAGACCGTATCGAAGGGCATTTGACATCGAAACAGCGATGCAGATAATAATAGATGAGATAGACTGCTATGATATGGAAGTATTTTTAGCTTTCCAACGTCTGATTCATGAGCCTTCAACCATAGAGAAAATTAAGAACAGCAGGCTGATGATTAATTTTACAACAAGAGAGATTATGAAAAAGTGAGGATATAATAATGGCATTGATTAAAAAACCTATGACAGGTATGAAAGATATTCTGCCAAAGGAAATGCAGATAAGAGATTATCTTATCGGAATAATTAAAGAAACATATTCAAAGTTCGGTTTTACGTCCATTGAAACACCGGCAGTTGAAAATATTGCCAACCTTTCAAGCAAACAGGGCGGTGAAAATGAAAAACTTATTTTCAAAATTATGAAAAGAGGAGAAAAACTTAATCTTGAAAGTGCTTCATCAGAGGCAGACCTTGTTGATGGAGGATTAAGATATGACCTTACGGTACCTCTTGTAAGATTTTACTCCAATAACCAGGCATCCCTGCCATCACCTTTTAAAGCACTTCAGATAGGAAGCGTATGGAGAGCAGACAGACCTCAGAAAGGCAGATTCAGACAGTTTTACCAGTGTGATATAGATATACTCGGTGAACCAACCAACCTTGCGGAGATAGAACTGATTCTTGCAACCACCACAACGCTTGGCAGGATTGGTTTTAAGAATTTCAAGATTAAAATAAATGACAGAAGAATACTTAAGGCAATGGCTGCATACAGCGGATTTGCAGAAGAATCTTACGATAATGTTTTTATTATTCTTGATAAAATGGACAAAATCGGAATTGAAGGCGTTAAGGAAGATCTTATTGCCAACGGCTATGATGCGGCTTCGGTAGAGAAGTATGTAAGTCTTTTTGACGGAATTGAAAAAGCCGATAACGGTCTTTTATATCTTGCGGATACAATCGCTGAATTTCTTCCGGATGAGGCTAAAGACAATCTTCTTGAGATTATTGAGAGCGTCAACGGAACAAAGAACTGTGATTTTGATATAGTATTTGACCCTACGCTTGTAAGAGGAATGTCTTACTACACGGGAACAATTTTTGAAATTGAAGTTCCTGAATTCGGAAGCAGCGTTGGCGGTGGCGGACGTTACGATAAGATGGTGGGCAAATTTACCGGACAGGAGACACCGGCCTGCGGATTTTCAATTGGTTTTGAAAGAATAATTACTATTCTCATGGATAATAATTTTGAGATACCAAATCAGGGAAATAGTATTGCTTTTCTTGTAGAAAAAGGTATACAATCAGAGATGTTATGTAATATTATCAAAGAAGCACAGAAACTTCGGGAAGAAGGAATCAAGGTGCTTGTTGTAAGAATGAATAAAAATAAAAAATTCCAGAAGGACAACCTCATTGAACAGGGGTACAAGGAATTTAAGGAATTTTACAAAAATCCAATAGTAAAATAAAGAGAGGAACTATCTATGGTACAGTCTAGAACACACAACTGTGGAGAACTCCGCCTTGCCGATGCCGGTAAGGACGTAACAGTTGTTGGTTGGTATGAGAATATTAGAAAGGTAAGTAAGAACTTAGGTTTCCTGATTTTAAGGGACTTTTACGGAACAACACAGGTTGTTATCGAGACAGAAGATATGATGTCGGTTATAGATTCCGTCAATAAGGAATCTACAATTCAGGTAACAGGTGTTGTAAGGGAACGTTCAAGCAAGAATGCAGAACTTCCTACAGGTGAGATTGAGGTTGTTCCATCTAAGATTGAGGTTCTCGGTAAGTGCCGTTACAATGCACTTCCGTTTGAGATTAACCAGTCTAAGGATGCGGATGAGAATACAAGACTTAAATACCGCTATCTTGATTTAAGAAATCCTGCGGTTAAGGGCAATATTATTTTAAGAAGCAAAATAGTTGCTGAACTCCGTAACAAGATGAACTCACTTGGATTTATGGAAATAACAACACCAATCCTTACATGTTCATCACCTGAAGGAGCAAGGGATTATCTTGTACCGGCAAGAAATCATCCGGGTAAGTTTTATGCACTCCCACAGGCTCCACAGCAGTTCAAGCAGATACTTATGGCATCAGGCTTTGACAGATATTTCCAGATAGCACCTTGCTTCAGGGATGAGGATGCGAGAGCGGACCGTTCACCGGGAGAATTTTACCAGCTTGATATGGAAATGGCATTTGCATCACAGGAAGATGTATTTTCGGTAATTGAAGAGGTTCTTCCTCCTGTATTTGCAAAATACGGTGTATATTCCAATGCATCAAAGGCTCCTTTTGTGAGAATACCTTATCTTGAATCTATGGATAAATACGGAACAGATAAGCCTGACTTAAGAATTGACCTTGTATTAACCGATGCTACAGAACTTCTTTCAGGATGCGGATTCGGACCTTTTGAAGGACAGACAGTAAAGGCAATTGTTGTTGACGGATTTACTGCAACAAGAAAGCAGATAGATGCAATATGTGCGGATGTGGAAGTTGCCACAGCCAATAAGGCATATTGGTTCAAAGTAGATGAGAATGGAGAAATTACAGGCGGAATCGCTAAGTTCCTTCAGAACATCAAAGAACAGGTAATAAACACACTCGGTCTTAAGCCGGGAGACTTTGTAGGACTTACAGCCGGAAAGAAACTTGTCGCACAGAAAACAGCCGGTGTACTCAGAAGACTTCTCGGTGCAGCCAGTGAAAAACATATGAAACAGAATACATACGAATTCTGCTGGATTGTAGATTTCCCTATGTATGAAATAGGTGAAGAATCGGGAGAACTTGAGTTCTGTCATAATCCTTTCTCTATGCCACAGGGCGGAATGGATGCACTTAAGAACAAAGAACCTCTTGATATACTTGCATACCAGTATGATCTTGTATGTAATGGCGTCGAATTATCATCAGGTGCGGTAAGAAACCATGACCCTGAGATAATGATAGAAGCATTCAGATTAGTAGGACTTGGTGAAGATGATGTTAAAGCCAAATTCCCTGCAATGTATAATGCGTTCTGCTATGGAGCACCACCACATGCAGGAATAGCTCCGGGAGTTGACCGTATGATAATGCTTATCTGCGGAGAGGAAAGCATAAGAGAGATAATTCCTTTCCCAATGAACAAAAACGCAATGGATGTTATGATGGGAGCACCTGCCACTGTAGACCAGAAGCAGCTTGATGATGTTCACATCGCTATTGTAAAAGAAAGAGAAGAGTAGGAGGACTGTATTAATGTATTCATTTGATGAAGTAAAAGAATTTGATCCTGAAGTTGCCGAGGCAATTAAGCTTGAAGTGGGAAGACAGAATGACCATATAGAGCTTATTGCATCAGAAAATTTTGTCAGCAAGGCTGTAATGGCAGCAATGGGAAGCTGGCTTACCAACAAATATGCCGAAGGTTATCCCGGAAAAAGATACTACGGCGGATGCCAGTATGTTGATATTGTTGAGAACCTTGCCATTGAAAGAGCAAAGAAGCTTTTCGGATGTGATTATGTAAACGTACAGCCTCATTCAGGAGCACAGGCTAATATGGCAGTATTCTTTGCCATCCTCAATCCAGGTGACACATACATGGGAATGAGCCTTGCACATGGCGGACATTTATCACATGGTTCACCTGTAAATATGTCGGGAAAATATTTTAACTGCGTGCCTTACGGCGTTAATGATGAGGGCTTCATTGATTATGATGAGGTATTAAGAATTGCCAAAGAATGCAGACCTAAGATGATTCTTGCCGGAGCAAGTGCTTATGCAAGAACAATAGATTTCAAGAAATTCAGGGAAATAGCCGATGAAGTCGGAGCTGTTCTTATGGTGGATATGGCACATATTGCAGGTCTTGTTGCAGGCGGACAGCATATGAGCCCAATTCCTTATGCAGATGTTGTTACAACAACAACACACAAGACGCTCAGAGGACCAAGAGGCGGTATGATTCTCTGTAATCAGGAAGCTGCAGACAAGTATAACTTTAATAAAGCAATTTTCCCGGGAATCCAGGGCGGTCCTTTAATGCATGTAATTGCAGGTAAGGCAATATGCTTTAAAGAAGCTCTTGAACCTGAATTTAAGACTTATGCCAAAAACATTATTGACAATGCCAAGGCACTTGCAGATGGTCTTTTAAACAGAGGCTTTAATCTTGTATCAGGCGGAACGGATAACCACCTTATGCTTGTAGATTTAAGAAGCAAGGGTGTTACAGGTAAAGCAACAGAAAAACTTCTTGATACAGTTAATATTACATGTAATAAGAATGCAATTCCAAATGATCCTGAAAAGCCATTTACAACAAGCGGTATCAGACTTGGTACAGCAGCAGTAACTACAAGAGGCTTTAATACAGAGGATATGGATAAAGTTGCTGAAGCAATCGCTCTTGCAGTAACGGATGATGATGTTAAGAAAGCAGAGGCAATGGCTATTGTTAAAGCATTAACAGACTCTAATCCACTCTATTAATCCGATATGTAAATTCAGTAAGGCAGGGCTTTTTAAGCCCTTGTCCTTACTTTTTTTCATCTTTACAGAGAATGTTTTCGTAAAAAAGTCCGGCGATAAACCATACAGGAAAGTAATCAAGTCTTATAACGCCTTTGATATTAAGTTTGGCTTTTGAATAGTCCCATGGACAGCAACCATTTTTTTTCAACAGACTTCCTGTCAGAAATTCGGTAATGAAAATACACATTGCATATACAAAACCACGTTGTATCACGGCGCAATGCCTGTTTTTCATTCTTGTACCGATTGGCTCAATGATGATTGCCGTCGCATAAATCGGAAACATCCATATAGAAGTGTTGCTGGTAAGTTTCTTGTCTTTTTTTATGGCAGAACCAAGACCGGTCCAGAACACTTCCATACACCATCCGGTCAGGCCGCACATCATATATTTTTTAATCATGGTTATATTGTTGCTGATTATATTTTTTTTATACTTGTGTGGAAATCCTGATTTTGTAAAAAAAGAAAGGTTAAAAATTATGGCAGATGTATATATTAAAAAAGGCGAAGGCCGTTCATTTAAGTCCGGCGGAATGTGGTTTTACGATAATGAAATCGACAGAATAGAGGGGAAATTTGAAAACGGAGATATTATCGATGTACTGGATTTTGACGGATATTATCTGGGACGCGGTTTTATCAATACCAATTCAAAAATAACAATAAGAATCCTTACCCGTCATAAGGACGTAAACATAGACCGTGAATTTATAAAAAAGAGAGTAAAAGATGCCGTAAAATACAGACTTGATACGGTGGATACTTCATCCTGCCGTCTTATCTTCGGTGAAGCGGACTATCTTCCGGGAATCGTTATTGATAAATTTTCGGATATCCTTGTAGTCGAATCCCTTGCCCTCGGAATTGACAGGCTTAAGGCGGATATTATCGAATGTCTGAAAGAAGAGCTTGCAAGCCACGGTATGAATATCCGTGGTGTGTATGAGAGAAGTGATGCCAAGGTAAGACTTAATGAAGGCATGGAAAGGGTTAAAGGTTTTATCGGAGAACCGTTTGATACCAAAGTGGAGATTGTTGAAAATGGCGTAAAATATATGGTTAATGTGGCTGATGGACAAAAAACAGGCTTTTTCCTTGACCAGAAATATAACAGGGCTGCAGTGGGAAGATTATGTAAAGGTGCCAAAGTGCTTGACTGCTTTACCCATACAGGTTCTTTTGCACTTAATGCGGCTACATCAGGAGCCGAAAGTGTCCTCGGTGTGGATGCATCGGAGCTTGGAGTTGAGCAGGCAAAAGAAAATGCAATTCTTAACAATGTTCAGGATAAAACAGAATTTATATGCAGGGATGTATTTGAACTTCTTCCTGAACTGGTGGAAAAAGGTGAGCAGTATGATGTAGTTATTCTTGACCCTCCCGCATTTACCAAATCCCGTAATTCCGTAAAAAATGCCACCAAAGGATACAGGGAGATTAATATTAAAGGTATGAAGCTTGTTAAAGACGGCGGTTACCTTGCTACCTGTTCATGTTCACATTTTATGACACAGGAATTGTTTACCAAGACAATCGGAGAAGCTGCAAGAAGCGCGCATAAGAGGCTCAGACAGGTGGAATTCAGAACCCAGTCACCGGACCATCCTATACTCTGGGCGGCGGATGAAAGCTATTATCTGAAGTTCTATATCTTCCAGGTTGTTGATGAAAAGTAATGAACAGAGAGTAATCGAGAAAATTCGGTTGCTCTTTTTTATTGTGAATGAGCTTATATGTGCTATAATAAAACAAATTAACAAATCGGGATTTGTGGAGCTTGTAAGTTCTTATATACTTAACATAGGAGGATGGTCGAATATGGATGATATAGAATTTGTTAGATGTTCTGGCATAAATGAAGACTTTATTATGAACTGTCAGTTACTAGATATGGATTTAAATAGGCGAGTAGGAAGGGTAATTAAGAGAGACAAGTACAAACAGTACAACCAACTTGATGAAATTAAAGAGGCTATAGTTGTATATGTTGATGGCAAAGCCGCTGGTGCAGGAGCAATTAGAGAATATCATTATGGTGATATCGATGATGCAACCGAATTGAAAAGAGTATTTGTCAGAGATGAGTTTCAGGGGAAAGGAATAGGAACCAAGCTGGTTCTTGAATTGATTGAGTGGGCAAAAGAGCTGGGATACAAGAGGTTGATTCTTGAAACTGGAGAACTGCTACAAGAATCATGTCATGTATATCGGAAAGTAGGATTTGAAAAAATAGATAATTATGGTCCTTACATTTCGATGCCAGAATCATTGTGTATGATGAAAGAATTGTAGCTGGCAACTTCAAGTTTCTAAGGATAATACAAAAATTATTTTTGCATGAAAAAAGGTGCGAAGCACCATAGCCCGTCAGAGAGACTGCCTTAGTCCGCAACCTATAATGAATGGTCGCAAAGAGAACAGGGGTATTTGAAAGTCTTGACCCGAAGGCCTAATTTGCGTTGCTGCTGATTCCCTTTGCTTTACTGGATCTGGCTGTCTATATCGCTGATATTGTCCGGGATTTATTTGGCTTTAAAAAATCTATAGAGAAAAATAGTGAAAAAATAGTGAAATATTAATGGAAAAAAGCTTACCTTTTGTATATAATAATATTTGAAAGGGAGGCTTTTCTTATATGATAAAAGTGACTTTAACGAATGAAATTTTAAGATATATAACAGAGATTGAACAGAACAGATATAAAGTATCATCGGTAAAGCTGTCCAAAACTGTCATGAATAAGCTTCGCAAAAATTCGAAGAAAAAAAGTTCTTATGCTTCGAATAAAATTGAAGGTAATCCATTGTCAGAAAAACAGGTGGATGAAGTAATAGAAAGCGACGGAAGAAAACATTATCTGAAACCGGAGCAGGAGGTACGGAATTATTTTCTGGCACTGAATTATCTTGAAGAAAAGGTAAGTAAAAAAGAGAAATTATCCATGAAACTTATTTTAGATGTACAGAAATTGGTAGAAAAGGGGGCTTCCAAGGAGAAAATCGGACTCAGAGGACCTATGCCACCGGGAGTGTTATTTGCGGTATATGATTCTAAGACAGAAAACCCTGATTATATTCCGCCGGAATATTGCGACATTCCGGGACTTTTGAATGAGTTGGTGGAGTATGTAAATACAACCGATGACCACCCTCTGATTGTAGCAGCAGTTGTACACTATCAATTAGTGACAATACACCCGTTTGAAGATGGAAATGGCAGAACTGCAAGACTGTTATCCGGTTATATTATGGACTTGAATGGATACGGCTTTAATGGAATCGGTTCATTGGAAGAATATTTTGCTTATGATATTGATGAATATTATGAATCCATTCAGATGGGACTCCCTGCGCTGTACTATTCTGGCAGAGATAACCCGCCACATCCGGAGATCTGGATCAACTATTTCCTCAGAATGGTGAAATTGTATTCCGGAAAAGTCTGTGATTTGCAGTTGGCTTCTGAAGAGGAAGATATTACCGGAAGTCTGTCGTTTTTGAAAGGAAAAGAAAAAGAGCTATTGCAATTTCTGATAAAAAACTATAAAGGAGAGTTTACTCCGATTGAAGTCAGCAGGAAATTGTCGGTAACAAATAAAACGATTATTAACAGACTGATGGTTTTGGTAAAAAATGGATTTGTGATTCCTATATTAGTCAATAAGAGAATTCGATTCTATGAATTAAGTGAATTTACCAGAGATCATGAAAAAGAGATTATGAAAGCTATCGGTTAAAATTTTTCATCTTCCAGGTTGTTGATGAGAAGTAACAAGGACACCGTAAGAAATAATATTGAAGATATATGCGGAGGTGATACGGTTGCACTTTCATATGAAGAATATAAAAATATGAAAGCGAGAATAGAACTCTTAGAGGTATTAGCCGAAGCAGAAGATGATGCAAAAAATGGCAGAGTTGCTCCGATATCTGAGACATTCGACGATTTGAGAAAAATGCTTCAGGAGGAGTGATTATGAAGTATGAAGTAATAAGAACCGATACAGCCGATGAGGGCATCAGAAAAATAATATTGTATGTTGCCCAGAATTTTGGAAATACAGTTGCATTGGAGAAACTTAATCAGATTGAAAAACTAATAAATCGTTGATTCTTATTGAAAAATTTTTCAGTAGATATAACCAAAATATATTTATATATTCCGACATATAATTCTATATAATTGTAAAATGTGACAAAAAAAATGAAAAAAACTTGACTTTATTGTGAAAAAGCATTATAAATAAGTAAATAAATAAATAAGGTTTTCAAGGGTTAAGTAATTTTTAAGGAGTCATATATTTATATTTTAGAAATTAACACCTCTTGAAAAAGAGGTGTTTTTTTGTGGAAATCAATTGAAATTTTCCGGAAAGTGTGCATTGCACGTCTTATATTAAGCTCATTATGTAGTCATTCTACATTTTGATAAATAAATAATAATAAAAAAGAGAGGTACAAAGTATGAAGTTTAAAAAAGCATTTATTCCGTTATTACTTACTACAGTAATGTTGGCAGGTTGTGGAAGTAAGGACAAAAACAAATCAGAAATAATTAAAAATGATTTTAACGAGGTAAGAAAAGAGGCATAGGAAATAATTAAAACAGCAAAGTATGATAATCTTGATATAAAATGTGATAGTGTAATTTTTCCTGAGACAGATAAAATAGCGACATGGTGGATTGATACAATATATCTTAATGAATGGAAAAAACCTGATGAACTGGTAAATTATATTATTGATGACATGACACCTGAACTTATAGGAGAACTTGATAAACAGTATATCTATGATGGCGAAGAATTGCGTAAATATGAGGAGGAAAAAGACTGGTATAATGCAAATTATGAAAACAAAATTTCAAAAACCAAATACACAGAAGCTCCTGAACTAATTTATTACCGTGATCCCAAGACTAAAAGAAAATCTGAAATATTTACCGACACAAATATAATGAATTATGCAGCAGGAGCCATCAACAAAATCCTTGGTGGAAATTATCTTTTTGGATTGCAGGATGATATGGAATTAATTAAAAGATACCGTATAGGAATGGATGATTTATCTGATAAATATAAACTCCTTGATAAAGAAGTTACTGTTGCGGAAGCTGTTGAATCGGCAGAGAATTATATAAATTCAATTTATCCATACACAGGAGAAAATGGAATTAAGACAAAAGTATATGACGTGTATGTATATAAAATTAAAAATTCCGGAGAAACCGTTTTCAGATTCTTCAGAACCGAAAATTATAAAGGTATTGATGTCCAGGAGTTAATTAGCGGACAGATAAGTTTTGGTGAAGAAGAAAACTATGGCGAAGAAACAGGCATAATGTCAGAATGTTTTATGATAGAAAGCGGCAAAATTGATGTGTATTACGGAGAATATAACAGTTACACCGTGCCTAAAGAAATAACTAATTATGAGACAATATTATCACTTGAGTCAGTACTCAATAATGTTTCAAAAGAACTTTCAAAGCTGCCCGGTGTAAATTTTGAAGTTAACCAGATTAAGATGGAATATAGAATGTTCAATGATAAAGAAGACAAAAGTAAAAATGATAGAGCAAAGTACATTGTTCCATCCTGGAGAGTTGATTTACTTAATCCGGTTAATAATGATGCATATGTTGCTTTAGTAAATGTTGAAAGTGGTGATGTACTCGTAAGACGTGTACAGGAATAACAGAAAGCTGTAATTTATGAAAAAAACTATATTGACAGTAAAAAAAGACTTATATATTAATTTTACAACCATCGGCATTGTTTCCTCCATAATTATCGGGCTGATTATTATTGGAATATGTGGCATATATACAGATGGCGAAGGAAGAACTTTTAACTGTATAAGCATATTCAGTACATATAACAAAACAGAACTTTTGCAAATGCACTTAATGGGAGAAACAATATTTCTGAATTTGTTGGGATCCCTTGCACCTTATGGAATGATGCTTGCTGCATTTTCCTTTGCATTTGGTATGTATGCAGAGAAACAGAATAAGACAACGAAGTATGTTATTTACAGAACAGGAATAAAAAGATACGTAATTTCAAAGGCACTTCTTGCATTTATTTCTTCAGTATTTGTTATGGGAATTATTGCCATAATATGTGCAATATACATTCATGGAAGGTTCCCATCAATTAGTGAGGCAGACAGCGAATTTATAGAATTCAAAATGCAGGGCAGCGGTTATAGTGATACGGGAAGAAAATTAAATCTCGTATCGCAGATGGGATTTGGAGCTGCATATCTTTATGGAATATTCGGAATGATGCTATATGGAGGATTGTGTGCATCCATAGGCTTTATTGTATACGCGTTGACCAAGGATATTTATTTTAATATATGTCTGCCTTTTTTTGTAGGATATGGACAAAATGTTCTGGTAAATTACTTTATATTTAATAAACCGGAAATCGGCCGGAAAATACAGAATACAGGTTATTTATCCTATTATCTGAGAATTCCTTATAATGAAAAGAGATTATTGGTAAATCTGCTTATTTTTGTCGGAATCTGGGTATTAGCCATTGTAATCAATATTGCGAAGATTCGTTCCGTAAAAGATTATGGAGGTGACCTATGATTAAGACCATAAAATCTGAATACCATAGTTTTATATGCAGGAGCAGGATGATTATTCTTCTCGCATTTGCAATTCTTGTATGGCAGGTTGTGGGTTCAAGTTTGTGCAACCATGCAAAAATGATGGAAGCTGGTTTACAGCTTTTTGAACCGTATATTGCCACGGCTAATTCATACCTGGTTCTTTTAATAGTACCGATATTTGCACTTATACTTATGTCGGATTTCCCTAATCTTGAAGACGGGTATATGTTTACCATATACAGAATGGGTAAGACTAAGTGGCTCATCGGGAAAGTAATATTTGCTCTTTTATGCAGCTTCACAATAATGGCAATTGTTTTTGTTTTGTCTACAATACCATGTGCAGGAAAGATTTCGTCAGGCACAAAATGGAGTCCTGCAACGACAAAACTTGCATATTATTATCCGGAGCTTACCTACAATACAGTATTTAATCTGATACAGCGTGATATTTATAATCATATATATCCGGGAATAGCGGCTATTCATTCAATATTGCTTACTACATTGCTTATATTCGGATATTCGCTAATGCTGTTAATCGGAAAGATATTTAACAAAAAAAATCTGTTTATGGGAATAGATGTAGTACTTATGGCAGCAGGAGGAATCCTTGCAACAATAAAACATAAAGCAGCCTTTTTCTTTCCGGCAGGAAACGCTTCTTTAGCGGGAAGATATACAGAAATAGGAAGAACGAGTAATATGCCGTTTTACCTTTCATATATATATATGTCTGTGTGGATAGTTCTGATGCTTATTGTAGCATTTGTAGGTATTAAGAGGAGAAATATATGTACAAAATAAAAATAGAAGATGGTTCCATCAAAATAAAAAATAAATACATTCTGGAAAATATAAATCTTGAGTTTGAAAGTGGAAAGACATATGGACTATATGGACGTAACGGTTCGGGTAAAACAGTGCTGATGAAAAGCATTATAGGACTTATGAAACTTACAGAAGGAAAAGTAATATGCAATGATAAAATAATCGGTAAAGACAGTGATTTTATACCCGATGCAGGAATACTTATTGAAGAACCTACATTTTACGGACAATACTCTGCGGTTACCAACCTGAAACTGCTTGCAGGAATACGTAAAAATATACCTGTATCCGAAATTAAGAAGGATATAGAGGCTGTAGGACTGGATCCTGAGGATTCCAAAAAAGTAAGTAAATTTAGTCTTGGCATGCAGAAAAGACTGGGAATTGCCCAGGCTATAATGGAAGACCCGGGAATACTTATTCTTGACGAAGCTACAAGCGCTCTTGATGAAGATGGTGTAAAATGGTTCAGAAGTTTTATGCTTGAACAAAAGAAAAAAAATAAACTGATTATCATATCATCCCATATAAGGGAAGATATAGAACTCCTTTGCGATGAAGTGATTTCTCTCGAACACGGCAGAGTTGTAGGACACAAAACTTATTGAGAAATTTTATCGTACGGAAATTCAAGAAAATCTTCATTGCCATAACATCCGGAATACAGTAGAATAATAAAAAATGAGGGTCAAAAGGTATTTTGTCCCTCAATTATGATTAATCAGATTACTACATGTAATGCATTCATGTAATCTGACGCTATCTTGAAATAGGGCTAATTTCCTTCGCTTTCGCAGTAAATGGCTACTTTCTCGGTGAAGTGTGGGTCATTAAGGTATACATCGAATTGCATGCAAGCATGCATTGATGATACCTTTTGACCCTTTAATCATAATAGCCAATCCGTAAGACACAAGTTACAGAAAATATGGTATTTGCAGGGGAAACGGCACTTTCTGAAAAAACAATGCTAAATCCAAGCCGAGTTGTTACCTATGCAATTTGTGAGAAAGATTATGATAAAATCTTGCTGACTGATGATTTGATAGACCCGGATAAACAGGTCAGACTTGAATTATGGGCATACAGCCCGAAACAATTTTCAGAGGGTAACAGTGCTGATGATATTTCCATTGTTTTGTCTTTTGCAGATACAAGCGATAAGAGGATATGAAAAAGTTCTTATCTGAAATAGCTGATGAAACAGTGGATTTAAAGTCCTTGGGTATAGGCGGAACAGATAAGCAAAAAATGACAGATATGCTGTACCGGTGTTATGGGTTGAAAGATAATACATAAAGATTTTGGACTCAGTGCATACAGAATCTATGCGGCTATTATTGAGAAGTTAAATGCATGTTATTCCCGTTGGATGAGATACACTGTGCACAAAAAGTTTTACAAATTGTCACATGAACCTTGAATAAAACGGGGGGATGGTAAAATGTTTCTCATCGGATTCTGTTGAACAAAAATGCGGGTACAAACAAAAATGTTCAATAAGTGTTGATATTATTTGAAATATTGGGTATACTTTAATTGAACAAAAATGCGGGTATAGGCAAAAATGTTCAATAGGAAGGAGACTTATATGGTAATTGAAAGAACTGTATATCTTGATAAATTGATAAGTAAAAAACATAATGGGTTAATAAAAGTTATAACCGGAATTCGTCGTTGTGGAAAATCCTACCTTTTATTTCAACTTTTTAAAAATCAATTGTTAGCAAATGGTGTAGATGCTGAGCATATTATAGAAATTGCATTTGATGCATTTGAAAATAAACAATATCAAGATCCATATGTACTGTTCCCTTATCTGAAAGAAAAGATAAGTGGTGAAGGAATGTTTTATGTTCTATTGGATGAGGTACAACTTTTAGATCAGTTTGAATCAGTTCTTAATAGTTTGCTTCATATGAGAAATGTAGATATTTATGTAACCGGAAGTAACGCACATTTCTTATCAAAAGATGTAATAACTGAATTTCGTGGTCGTGGAGATGAGGTGCATATGTATCCACTTAGTTTTGAGGAATTTATGTCAGTATACGATGGGACGAAACAGGATGGATGGAATGAATATATGCTATACGGAGGACTTCCGCTTATATTAAACTTCACAACTCCGGAGGAAAAGATCGCATTTTTAAAATCGCTGTTTGAAGAAACCTATATTTCAGATATAGTAGGACGACATCGTGTGCGTAACCGGTCAGAATTGGAAGAACTATTAAATATTCTTTCGTCATCCATTGGTTCGCTTACAAACCCTTCAAAATTATCCGCTACATTTAAGAGTGTTAAGCAGAAAACAATTAGCAAAAATACACTGACAAATTACATTGAATATTTGTGTGATTCATTTTTGATTGATAAAGCAGTGCGTTATGATATTAAAGGGAAAAAATATATAGATACACCATCAAAGTATTATTTTACTGATATGGGACTTAGAAATGCTAGACTAAATTTCAGGCAAATGGAAGAAAACCATACAATGGAGAATATCATATTTAATGAGTTAAAAATGAGAGGATATAATGTTGATGTAGGTGTAGTCCCTGTAAATTATACAACAAAGGATGGCAATAATGTCCGAAAGCAATTAGAAATAGATTTTGTATGTAATCAGGCATCTAAGCGTTATTATATTCAATCAGCATTTGCAATGTCTACACAAGAAAAAATGGAGCAGGAACAGAGATCGTTGATGCTGACAGGCGATGCTTTCAAAAAAATTATAATTACGAAAGATACACCTGCAAAATATTATAATGATGACGGGGTTCTCATTATGGGTATATATGATTTCCTGCTCAATAAAGATAGTTTGGAATGGTAAATCCTTTTAACGCAGGAATAAATGCTGTGACGAACTGCATAAATGGACTAAAAAATGTCATTACGTCACAAAAAAGTGGTGGGATGACATTTTTTTATAAAAAAGATGAAGCCACCAGTGCACTGGATGCCGGAACAGAAGAAGTGGTGCTTGGGAATCTTCGCAGTATGACAGACAAGACAGTGATCATTGTAACTCACCGCCCGGCAGCATTAAAGCTGTGTGACAGGCAGGTTGCATTTGGGGAAGAAAGATGGTGACAACATACAGAAAATACATAATATAGAGCAGATTCCTTATGACATGCTGTATCTGCCATTAAAGGGCATTATCATGAAGGACTATTATCCGTCAGTCGGAATGCGGCAGATGTCGGACAATGATATCCTGTTTGATGCAGATGCATGGGAGCGGATGGAGAAGCATATGATTTCAGAGGGCTACAAGGCAGAGTATGTAGGTAAGGGTAACCATGATGTCTATCACAAGCTACGCTTACAAGCATTATAGCGGCAGTGGTACAGGCTTGCGTACCTTAATGGATTTTTATGCCTATCTGAATGCAAAGGGAGACACATTCAATCTTGATTACATCCGGACAGAGTGTAAAAAACATAGGGATTATATGCTTCGTAGGCTGTGGAGAAAGTGGCGGCACAGAAATACAATGCAGAGTTGTAGGACACAAATCTTATTGAGAAATTTTATCGTTGACACTGCGGGATAACAGAAATATAATCAAAAGAATTAAAGAAATGCTCGCAGGAGGTACATAATATGTTAAAGTGTTTACAGCGCGTGAATTGGAAAAAAGTAGGACTTTTTGCTGCCGGTTTTGCATTTGGAACTGCCGGAGTTAAGATTTTATCCAGCAAAGATGCAAAGAAGGTATATACAAATTGTACTGCTGCCGTATTAAGGGCAAAAGACAGTGTTATGAAGACTGTCAATACAGTTCAGGAAAATGCAGGAGATATTCTTGCGGATGCCAAGGCAATCAATGAAGAAAGAGCAGCCAAGGAAGCAGAAGAATTTGAGGATGTCAAAGAAGATACTGAAGAAGCAGAAGAATCCGAGAAATAGAAAAATATTATGAAGTTTATAATACGACATGAATCAGATAAGCGGATGAGAGTTCATTTCGCAGTCAGTAGAATGACATATAAAGAAGCGGATATTTTGTTGTATTTTCTTAATAATACTAAAAATATCACTTTTGCAAAGGTATATGAAAGAACTGCAGATGCGGTTATAGAATACAAGGGAAAACGGACAGATATAATCAACACATTGAGACGTTTCCACTATGAAGATATCGAGGTGCCCGCAGTAATTACAGATAATTCCAGCAGACAGGTTAATGCGGAGTATCAGGAAAAACTTGTAACAAAAATTGCACTGCATTACGCAACCAGATTTTTCATACCATTACCTGTAAGGGCTTTGATGGTAATATCAAAATCTTTTAAATACATAGGAAACGGAATCAGAACCTTGCTCAGACATAAGATTGAAGTGCCTGTTCTTGATGCAACCGCAATAGGAGTATCCATACTCAGGGATGACATAGGAACCGCAGGCTCAATTATGTTTATGCTTGGCATAGGCGAGATACTTGAAGAATGGACACATAAAAAATCCGTTGGTGACCTCGCAAGAAGTATGTCACTTAATATCAGCAAAGTATGGCTGTCGGTTGATGGAAAAGAAGTTCTTGTATCCTCAAATGACGTTAAACCGGGAGACAAGGTTGTAGTACATATGGGTAATGTAATACCTTTTGACGGAAAAGTATATGACGGTGAAGCCATGATCAATCAGGCATCCCTTACAGGCGAATCCGTTGCCGTAAGAAAAGCAAAAGACGCAGTTGTATATGCGGGAACCGTTGTAGAAGAGGGCGAAATTACAATCCTTGTAAATCAGACTAAAAATTCAAGCCGTTTTGAAAAGATTGTTGCAATGATAGAAGAATCCGAAAAACTCAAATCGGGATTGGAAAGCAAGGCAGAGCATCTTGCAGACCGTCTTGTCCCATACAGTCTTGGCGGTACGATACTTACTTACCTTTTAACAAGAAATGTGACGAAGGCACTTTCTATCTTAATGGTAGATTTCTCCTGTGCCTTAAAGCTTGCAATGCCTATATCCGTACTTTCTGCGATTAGGGAGGCAAATGCCCATGACATTACTGTCAAGGGCGGTAAATTCCTTGAAGCAATGGCAGAAGCAGATACAATTGTATTTGATAAGACAGGCACACTGACAAAGGCAAGACCAACAGTTGCGGATGTGGTTTCATTCAACGGAGAAACACCGGACGAACTTTTAAGAACGGCGGCATGTCTTGAAGAACATTTCCCACATTCAATGGCAAAAGCGGTAGTCAATGCGGCTATGGAAAAGAATCTGCAGCATGAAGAAATGCATACCAAGGTAGAATATGTTGTGGCACATGGAATATCAACCATGATAAACAATAAAAAGGTTATCATCGGCAGCTACCATTTTGTTTTTGAAGATGAAAAAAGTATTATTCCTGAGGACAAAAAGGATTTATTCAATACACTTCCGGAGGAATATTCACATCTTTATATGGCAATCGACGGTGCTCTTGCGGCAGTTATATGCATAGAGGATCCGTTAAGGAAAGAAGCAGAAGACGTAGTCAGAAAACTTCACAAAGCAGGTTTTACAAAGATTGTTATGATGACCGGTGACAGCGAAAGAACAGCAAAAGCCGTTGCAGGACGTGTAGGCGTTGACGAATATTACTCGGAAGTGCTTCCTGAAGATAAGGCAGGCTTTATAGAAAAAGAAAAAGCGGCAGGAAGAAAAGTAGTGATGATAGGTGATGGCATTAACGATTCGCCGGCATTATCGGAAGCAGATGTAGGAATAGCTATCAGTGACGGTGCCGAAATAGCAAGGGAAATTGCGGATATCACAATAGGAGCCGATGACCTTTACCGTGTTGTTACTCTGAAAAACTTAAGCGATGCCTTAATGAGACGTATCGGTAAAAATTACAGAACCATTGTCGGTTTCAATTCCATGTTAATACTCCTTGGAGTTGCAGGTGTCATACAGCCTACAACATCAGCTTTACTTCATAATTCTTCAACCCTTCTTATAGGACTTGAGAATATGAAGAACCTGTTGGATTAGGAATTTAAGGTAATAATCCATGTGTTTGCAATTAGGCAAATACATGGATTTTATTGTTTGTTGAGGAGTCCGGAAGGATATATATGATGAATTTAGCAATTCGTCAACTGTGCCGGTTCAAAATAAGCCGTTTCTATCCCCTGCAGAATACCGCCAGTTCTCTCTGGAAAAACGTGCTAAACTTCTTCCGCCACCCTCTGATGACCGGATGGAAGAACTAAAAATTGGTAGAGAAACACAAACTGAGCGAGAGTTGAATTCTACCCAGAGGTGCTTGAAATGAGCAAAGGGGTAGAAAAAAGCAAGCAGAACGAGAGTTGAGCTCTACCCAGAGGGGCTTGAAATGAGCAAAAGGGTAGAAAAAAGCAAGCAGAGCAAGAGTCGAGTTCTACCTAGAGGTTATTAAAATTTCACAAATTAATTAGTAGATTTCTCCTGTACCGATGCGGATGATATGTTTTATGGAAAACTGGCAGACAGAGTCAGATACTTCAAGGAAGATGCGAAAGGAGTTGTAAATGATACTATTTAAATGTACAAAAAGTGGAAAATAAAAATGTACAATCCC